>Ga0209491_10000176_pt1 | contig 120457 bp, 106 predicted proteins | sample BON02_FD_187213 | JGI IMG/M metagenome (GOLD analysis project Ga0209491, IMG submission 187213) | Freshwater microbial communities from Lake Bonney liftoff mats and glacier meltwater in Antarctica - BON-02 (SPAdes) (version 2) | ecosystem: Environmental > Aquatic > Freshwater > Ice > Glacier... | reverse complement strand
TAGACGAGTTTGTTTACAAACTCAATCGAAGATATTTTGAAGACAAACTCTTTGAAAGAGTAGTTATTGCTAATATTACAGGATTATGATACTTAACGGATATACAGTTAATAATAATAATAATAATAATTTTTTCATGTTTCTTGTGTTTTAAATTTAATTTATTTATTTAATAAATTATATATTGTAAATAATACTAAACCAGCAGCAATTGTATCTAACATCTCTGATACTTTTTTCATAATTTTCATTTTGGTTATTAGATAAAAATAATGAATCCAATTATATTTTTATTATGGGATTCCTCATTTATTAAAAAATCACCTCTTTTCTAAAAACTCTATTAATCCCAAAACCCATAGAATAAACACTATTGTACTTACAATTAGAAGTGCTATAAGAAATGCAATAAATAAAAATTTACCCTCGTCTTTCCAATTAACATAAAGATTAAACATAATTAATTAAATAAAGGGGAGTTGAACTCAGCAATTATAAAGATATAAAAATCTCCGAATATTAATTTAGTTAAGGTATTTACTGCAATGGATTAATTCAATAAAGTTGAGGTAAATTATAATTACTGTACAGAAATCGTACAAAAACATAAAAACAAAAACCGTAAAAGCCTATATAATAAGCTATTACGGTTTTAAAAAGCGGAGAAAGAGGGATTACTCGCTTTGCTCGTGTTCCCAGATGGGAGTCCTGAGCAAGCATAAAACCCAAAACAAGCTTCGCGGTTTCGATTTCAATTTTGTAAAGGGATTACTCGCTTTGCTCGTGTTCCTAGATGGGAGTCCTGAGCAAGCATAAAACCCTTCAAAAACTCCGTTTTTGTAGTTTTGTATTTTCATCTGTTTCGCTCAAGCAAGCTTGGCTCACGTCTGAAAACACAAAACCCGCAACTTTCGTTGCGGGTTTCTTTAGCGGAGAAAGAGGGATTCGAACCCCCGGAGGTGTGACCCTCAACAGTTTTCAAGACTGCCGCATTCGACCACTCTGCCATTTCTCCTTTAGCGAGTGCAAATATAGTATCCTTTTTTTACTTACTAAAGATTTTTTTCGATTTAATTGTCAATAATTGTCGTTGGTTTTTTATCATCATCAATTGCCACAAAAGTAAAGAAGCCTGTAACTGCTTTATCTCTCTGATAACTATACATATCCTCCATAAAAATATCAACCTTTACCACGCAACTCGTTTGTCCTACCGTATCTACTCGGGCTATAAGTTCTACAATGGTTCCCTGAGGAATGGGAGTGGTAAAGTCTATTTTGTCGGTTGAAACCGTTACCATCTTTTTCCTGCTAAATCTCGTAGCACATATAAAGGAAGCTTCATCCATGAGTTGAAGGGCAGTTCCGCCAAATAATGTGTCATAATGATTGGTAGTATTCGGAAAAACTGCTTTAAATATTCGGGTTTCACTTTTGTCTTTTAAAATTTCAATCTGGTTCATATTGGAGGGGTTTTTCAAAAATAAGAAGATGTTGCCATCTTAGGTGTTGCATTTCTAATTGTATTGCTAAATTTGTAGTTCAAAGATATATAATGACTACCGATATCCTTCAGAAATTAAAATGGCGTTATGCCACCAAAATGTTTGATCCTTCTCAAAAGCTTTCAGAAGAAAAATTAAATACCTTAAAAGAATCTTTTAACCTTACAGCTACTTCTTATGGGTTACAACCCGTAAAAATGCTTGTAATAAGCAATTCCCATATAAAAAAACAATTGGTGCCCTTAACCTTCGATCAGCCTCAAGTAAATGATGCTTCGCATGTTTTGGTTTTATGTATTGAAAGTGAAATGGATTCGAAATATATAAAAGAACATTTCAGCAGGGTTGAGGAAGCACAAAACACCCCCCGAAAAGTTTTAGAGCCCTTTGAATCTTTTTTAATAAATTCATTTTCTGAAAAAAAATGGGAAGATATTCGTGTTTGGATGGAAAAACAGACGTATCTGGCTCTTGGTAATTTACTTACTGTTTGTGCTGTTGAAGATATTGATGCGTGCCCTATTGAAGGTTTTGAACCTGAAAAATATGACGAGTTCTTAAAACTGAAAGAAAAAGGATTACATTCAGTTTTGGTATTGGCTGTTGGCTATCGCGCAAAAGATGATATGTTTTCAAAAATGAAAAAAGTTCGAAGAGGAATAGATGAAGTAATTATTCACCTTAAATAATTATTATATGACTCTTTTCTTAAATTAATTATAAAAAATAAAATATGCCCGGATTTGAAATTTTTGGTGCCGAAGAACGCAAACAAGTAAATGATGTATTGGAAACAGGTGTTTTAATGCGATATGGATTTGACGGACTTCGCAATAATCACTGGAAATCCAAGGAGTTTGAGAATGCTTTTGCTGAAAGAATGCAAACGAAATACTGCCAAATGGTCTCAAGCGGAACAGCAGCATTAACAGTTGCCTTGGCAGCTGCTGGTGTTGGAGCGGGCGATGAAGTCATCATGCCTACGTTTACTTTTGTAGCAAGTTTTGAATCTATAATGATGTTGGGGGCAGTGCCGGTTTTGGTTGATATTGATGAAACCTTAACTCTTGACCCTAACGCTGTGGAAGCAGCCATAACTTCCAAGACCCGTTGTGTTATGCCTGTGCATATGTGCGGCTCTATGGCCGATCTTAAAGCACTTAAGGTAATTTGTAACAAACACAGCTTATTGCTTATAGAAGATGCCTGTCAGGCAATAGGAGGGACTTTTGATGGGATCCCGTTGGGAAGCTATGGTGATTTGGGTTGTTTTTCTTTTGATTTTGTAAAAACAATTACTGCCGGTGAAGGAGGTGCCGTTGTTTCAAATAATGAAAAATATAAAATCAATGCCGATCAGTTTCAGGATCACGGGCATGACCATATAGGAAATGATCGTGGAGCGGAAACACATCCTACTTTAGGATATAATTTTCGGATTTCAGAATTAAATGCAGCAGTAGGTATTGCACAACTTGACAAGCTGGATGGAATTTTAAATACACAGCGGAATAATTATACTGTTATAAAGAATGAACTTCAGGAAATTGAAGGACTTACTTTTAGAAAAGTACCTGAAGGCGGCGTGGAGAATTATTCGTTCTTAAGTTTCTTTCTTCCTGATGAAGAAAAAGCGCAAAAAGCCCATAAAGCTTTGGGTGAAGCAGGAGTAGATGGATGTTTTTATTGGTATACCAATAATTGGCATTATATAAAAGGGTGGGAGCATTTACGCAATCTGAAATCTATGGGAAAATTGCCTTCAGAAATAAAAAATCAAATTCAGAATTTAAATGAAACCGATTTTTCGAAAAGTGATGCGGTAATGAGCCGTAATATTTCTAAATTAATCAAATTAAATTGGACGGAAGCTCAGGTACAAGAACGTGCAAAAGCTATAAAAAAAATAATATTGAGTATTCTTTAATAACTCACATATTCTATAATCTCTAAACCATAACCAATCATTCCAACACGTTTGGTTTGTTCACTATTTGAGATAAGACGAATTTTATGGATTCCAATATTATGAAGTATTTGGGCGCCAATCCCAAAATCTTTTGAATCCATATCTATTCTTGGTGCTTTGGCAATTTCGGTAGGCGTTTGAGATTCTTTTAAAATTTTTAAGCGGTTTAACAAGTTAAGCGACTGACTTTGTTGATTGATAAAAACAATAGCACCTTTCCCTTCAGTATTTATTACATTAAACATATCATCCAATTTTTGATCGGCGTTATTGGTAAGTGTGCCTAAAATATCATCGTTGACTAAAGTAGCATTTACCCGTACAAGTACCTCTTCGTTTTCTTTCCACTGTCCTTTTGTAAGGGCAATATGAACTTGTTCGTTTGTTGTTTGTTTGAATGCGCGTAACCTAAAGCTCCCAAATTTTGTATTAATATCGAAATCTTCCTTTTTTTCAATTAAAGAATCATGCTCCATTCTGTAAGCAACTAAATCTTCAATGGAAATTAGTTTGAGATCGAATTTTTTCGCCACTTTCATCAATTGTGGTAAACGGGCCATCGTTCCATCTTCATTTAAAATTTCAACCAGAATTCCTGCCGGCTTTAAACCTGCCAATCGGGAAAGATCAATTGCGGCTTCGGTATGCCCAGTGCGTCGCAAAACACCACCTTCTTTTGCCCGTAAGGGAAATATATGTCCTGGCCGACCTAAATCGCTTGGTTTGGTATCTTTATTTACCAGTGCTTTAATTGTTTTTGCACGATCATGTACTGAAATTCCCGTGGTACATCCATGTCCTATAAGGTCTACAGAAACGGTAAACTGTGTATGATGCAAAACCGTATTGTTTTCTACCATCATATTTAGATGTAATTCATTGCAACGGTCTTCGGTAAGAGGAGCGCAAATAAGCCCACGTCCATTAGATGCCATAAAATTGATCATTTCGGGCGTGACCATTTCTGCTGCAGCAATAAAATCGCCTTCATTTTCACGGTTTTCATCATCAACCACTATTATTATTTTACCATTCTTAATATCTTGAATGGCTTCTTCAATAGTATTTAATTTTATGGAAGTTTGCTTTTGCGTAGAAATCATAGCTAAAAATTATGGTACAAAGATATTGAAATGAGCCCTAACAACAGGTTGATAATACTCAAATTATTTTATATGGGTATAAGCGCCCTTAATATATATAGGAAGTTAAACACAATAAATTATTGGGTATCTTCTGTTTTCTTTTTGAATAACCTCTGTAAACGTTGTATAAAGGAATCAATATCAAACATTCCTTGATCTGTTGTAGCCCTATAGGTAAGCCAAACACTTAAGGGGAACATAATCGCAGTGCTTAACCATGTCGCAATAAAAGGATGAAGTGTGCCGTCTTCAGCGCTATTTTTTGCAAATATGCCAATGAAATGATACGTTAAAAATAATATTACCGCAACAACCATAGGAAGTCCCATACCTCCTTTTCTTATAATAGCTCCTAAAGGTGCTCCTACAAAGAAAAGTATAACACATACAACGGAAAGGGCATATTTTTCATGTAATGCAATTTCGTGTTTATTAAGTCGCTTTGTCTTAGATTTAAATTCGTTTTTCTTAGCTTCAATTACTTGAACCGTGCCTCGTATGTTATTAAGTGCGAGATTTAAGATATCCTTTTTTCTGTTATAATCATAAATATCCAAAACTGAGGAAATTTCTTTTTCTGGGGACGGAAGGACTTCAGTAGAATCTGAAAATTTTGAAAAGCCACTTCTGTAATACATATTATCGGCAAAGGCATTAATATCTTTGGTATAACTTGTGGACAATGAGTCGATTTCAACCATTAACTCATTGATTTTATACATGTTCTGATTGTTGTAATTATTGTCTTTTTCTATATCTGTATCGTTAAGTTCGGTTAAATCGATATTAATAGTGTATTCTTCAAAATAGCTTTTTGCAAAGGGTTGCCGAAGCCTTGCTTCCATTTTTTTTACCTGAATATCATCGTAGTAGTTACCGTCTTTTAGAATAAGGGATAATGTGTTGCTTCCTTCTTCACTTGCCAGTTCTCCATTATCTGCTATAATAACAGTGCTATTTCTATTTGGGTTTTCCGGATTTTTTTTATGAATTACAATATCATTTAAAAATTGATCCCTATCGCCACTTTTTTCAGCCACTTTTATATTGAAATCAGCACCTATTTGATTGAACTGCCCTTCTGCAATTACCATTGACGGACTTACCTGAGCAAGGTTTCTACGCAAGTTTTGCCATTTGTATTCGGAATAAGGGATTACATTGTTTGCGAAGAAAAAGGCTGTAATGCTCAATAATGCTATAAAAGACATAACGCTTAACATAGCTCGTTGAAGTGAAATCCCAGTGGATTTCATGGCAGCAAATTCATATTTTTCAGCAAAGCTTCCAAATACCATAAGTGAAGTCACCAAGATTGTTAACGGAAGCACCAGAGGCATCATTTTTGGGGAGTAAAACCACAAAAATTTTAAAATTATCCAGACATCGAGATCTTTGCCAGCCAACTCAGATATATACAACCAAACGGCTTGAAGGACGAATATGAAAAATAAAATAATGAAGACGCTAAAAAACGTCTTCAAAAAACTAATTAATATATATCGGTCCAGTATTTTCACAAAGCGTTAATCCAGCTTGTTTATATAGTAGCCTTCCTGTTTGTATTTTGCTTCATCAAATGTAAACAAGGTTTTTGAAACGGGCTGGTTCGTTTTAAAAGAATTTACTGTAAGTGTATATTTTGTTCCGTTGGCATCTGTTTGTATAAGTTTATAAATGTGTTTGGTTTGCACATCAATACCTAAAAGGATGTCTTTAATCTCGGCCTTTGGGTCAATGGGAATAAGCTTTATAAACTGAATTTTCCTTCCTTTTATATTTTGAACGATATCCATTTTATAATTATATCCCTTTTCGTAAAAAGTCAACATTTTGGATGGGGTAATCTCTTTATCGTCCTGAGGGTTGTATTTTGAAATAGTTACTTCTTCATCTTCAGGGACAATAGTGTATATTTTTTTTCCGTCGAAAAGGCGAGAAGTCCCCAGCATGTTTAAAAGGTATTTATTGCCTTCTAGAGTAACATCACCACGGGTTTCCTGATTTACGTTTTCTTTGGTATTATTAAGGTTGTACTTAAAGTCGATAAAGATATTATTATAAACTTTTGCCTTGGCAGAAACTTCATTTAAAATGGACTTTGCATCTTGTGCTTGTAATATTGCTGTGGCAAAAAGTGCGATGCAAATAATTGCTATTTTTTTCATTTTCAAAGGTCTTTTTATTCGTTGTTTAAATGTTGGTTTAATGCTTCAATGGTTGGAACGAGAACCTGTCTTGCTTTACTTCCTTCAAAAGGCCCCACAATCCCCGCCGCTTCAAGTTGGTCTATAATTCTTCCGGCGCGGTTGTATCCTAATTTAAGTTTTCTTTGAAGGAGGGAAGCAGAACCTTGCTGTGCTATAACTAGCACTTCGGCGGCTTCTCTAAACAGTTTGTCACGTTCGTCGATATTATTATCAAGATTTGTGCCACCTTCTTCCCCTTCATATTCAGGTAATAGATGCGCATCTGGATATGCTTTTTGGGATCCAATATACTCGGTGATATCATCAACTTCGGGCGTATCGACAAAAGCACATTGTAAACGTATAACATCATTCCCTTGAGTGAACAACATATCCCCACGGCCTATAAGTTGGTCGGCTCCAGAGCTATCTAATATCGTTCGCGAATCTATTTTACTGGTTACCCTAAAGGCAATACGTGCAGGGAAATTAGCTTTTATAATTCCTGTTATTACATTTACTGAAGGTCTTTGTGTTGCAATTATTAAATGGATACCAATGGCTCGTGCTAATTGTGCCAGTCTGGCAATAGGGGTTTCTATCTCTTTACCTGCGGTCATTATAAGGTCTGCAAACTCATCTATAACCAATACAATATACGGAAGGTAATGGTGCCCATCGTTAGGGTTAAGTTTTCTCGCTTTAAATTTTGTATTGTATTCTTTAATGTTACGCACCATAGCATCTTTAAGAAGATCATAACGTGCGTCCATTTCAATACATAAAGAATTAAGTGTATACACTACTTTATTTGTATCGGTTATAATGGCTTCTTCAGTATCGGGAAGCTTGGCAAGAAAGTGACGTTCTATTTTATTGAATAAGGTAAGTTCTACTTTTTTCGGGTCTACCAAAATAAACTTCACTTCGGCTGGGTGCTTTTTATAAAGTAGGGAAGTAAGAATTGCATTTAAACCAACCGATTTTCCTTGTCCGGTAGCTCCTGCCATTAACAAGTGAGGCATTTTTGCAAGATCTACCACAAAAGTTTCATTGTTTATTGTTTTTCCTAAAGCCAAAGGAAGTTCCATTTCGGCATTCTGAAATTTTGGCGAAGCTATAACAGAGCGCATGGAAACAGTACGCGGATTCTTGTTAGGCACTTCAATACCAATAGTTCCACGTCCCGGAATAGGAGCGATAATACGAATACCCAAGGCTGAAAGTGACAATGCAATGTCATCCTCTAGATTTTTTATTTTTGAAATACGTACTCCGGCATCCGGTACGATTTCATACAAGGTAACAGTGGGACCAACAGTTGCTTTAATATTGGCGATTCCAATTTTATAATTGTTTAAAGTTTCAACAATCTTGTTTTTGTTTTCTTCAAGTTCTTCTTGATTAATAGTGATTCCAGCTCCTTTTGAATAATCCCTAAGTAGTTCTATGGTAGGATATTTATAATTGCTTAATTCCAGAGTAGGATCAAACTCCCCAAAATCCTTGACTAGTTTATCGCTGAGGTTTTCAGTAACAACCTCTTCTTCTACAGTCTGCTCAACCTCCATATCTAGGTTGTCTTCACTTTCAGATTTAAGGATTATTTTTTCGGCAGGTTCTGTAATGTAGGGTTCTGAAGTTAAATCTTCATCTATAGAATCTTCATTCGGAATAGTTTCTTTTTTTTCCATTTCTGAAACAGACCCATTTGTATTTTCCGAAGTAGAAAAATCTGAAGCGATTTCCTTTTTTGTTCTTTTTAAAGCAGAAATAACCTTGTCTGGTGTTATTTTTAAACGGATCACAAAATAAACTATCAGTAAAAAGGTCATAACTAATATAGCACCAATAAACCCGAGATAATCTTGTATTAAATCGTTAATCTCATAGCCTACTGTACCACTCAAAAGTGTACTTTTTGAAGTAAAAAAGCCAAAGAAAATAGCAATCCATAGCATAACCAAGATTCCCCAAAACCAAAAGCGGATAAGTTGTTTTTTTGCGTAATTGAAAAATAGATAAACACCCGTAAGCGTAATAAGGAAAGCCAATATAAAAGCTGAAATTCCGAAACCGTCATAAATAAAGAAGTGGCCAACGTTTGCACCAAATTTATTAAGCCAGTTTTCGGTTTGTAATTCGCGAGTGGTTACAAGACCAATTTCACTTTGGTCTGCTTGCCACGTAAAAAAGTAGGAAATAAAAGAAAAAAGAAGCGCTATTCCCAAAAAGAATAAAAAGCTCCCCAAAATTATTTTTTGTTGTTTGGATAGCGTAAATGAGATTTTTTTACGCGGAGCCTTAGGTTTTTTAGATGTTCTTTTGTTTTTCTTAGCCATTAATTGAATGGTTGTCTTTCAGCAAAAATACAAATATCAAACGGCACAATCCATATAAAATATTTTAAAATATATGAAAAATTTATTTGTTGTATTTAAGTTGAAAGATACCCTTTTTATAGGACTTTAAAACTTTGGAACATAAATAATACATCCAATAATCACCGCTGTAATTGCCGCAAAGAAAACTGCACCGGCAGCTATATCTTTAATAAGGCCTATTTTATTATGAAAGTCGGGATGCACAAAATCAGCAATTTCTTCGATTGCCGAGTTTACGCCTTCAATACTTATAATTAAACCAATGGCAAGTACTTGAAACATCCACTCGGTTGCTGAAATATTAAAATAAAACCCTGCAAAAGTCATTATTATAGCAATTACAGCCTGTACTTGAATACTGGCTTCATTACGTAATAAAATCCATGCTCCCTTTATAGCATAACCAAAGCCTTTAAGTCGTTTGCCTAAAAAGGTGTTTTTCATTTTATAAAAGTGTTTTTTGAGCAGAGAGATAATCGGGCTCTTGGCCAATTTCAGGAACCTGTTGCGAGTAGATTACTTTTCCGTTTTCATCTAATACCAAAACTGCACGAGAATGAAATCCGGACATAGCACCGTTAACCATTTCTACTCCATAATCGTTTCCAAATTTTCCTTCTTTAAAATCTGAAAGATTGGTTACATTTTCTGTGCCTTCATCATTTACAAAACGAGTAAGGGCGAAGGGTGTGTCCCGGGAAATGCAAAGTACCTTGGTGTTTTTTAATTCCGTAGCTTTTTCATTGAATTTTCGCACTGATGTAGCACAAACATTTGTGTCAATACTAGGAAAAATATTAAGAATAAGACGTGATTCTTCAAAGTCTTTTAAACTTTTTGTCGATAGATCTGAAGCTACTAATTTAAAATCGGGAGCTTTTTCGCCTTTTTGAGGAAGGTTCTCCTTTGTTTCTACATCATTTTTACCAAGTTTTATAGTTGCCATATTTATTTTTTTAAATTTTTAAATTGAAGTGATAAAAATACGTATTCAGTATTATAAAAATCAAAAAGTCTTCTTAAAGCATTTGCTGTTTTTCTAAAAAAATAAACCTCTTTTCAATGAAAAGAGGTTTATGATATAATTTAAATTATAAACTAAAAATTTAATTTAGTTGTTCGCTTAAATACTCTGCAACTCCAGCGCGATCAGCATTCATAGCAGTAGCACCTTCCTGCCAGTTTGCGGGACATACTTCGCCATTTTTCTGAACGTGTGTGTAGGCATCTATTAATCTTAAAAATTCAGATACATTCCTACCTACAGGCATATGATTTACACTTTCGTGAAATACAGTGCCTTCTTCGTCAATTAAATAGGTAGCGCGGTAAGTTACGTTATCCCCATCTACTTGTATAATTCCAGTTTCTTCGTCGTAACGTTCATTGGTGATATCAAGAATACCCAATTGTGAAGATAGATTTCTATTGCTATCGGCAAGAATAGGATAAGTAACGCCTTCAATTCCACCATGATTTTTTGGAGTATTTAACCAAGCAAAATGCACTTCCGGAGAATCACAAGAAGCACCAATAACAATTGTATTTCTCTTTTCAAATTCATCCATTGCCGTTTGAAATGCGTGTAGTTCAGTTGGGCAAACAAAGGTGAAATCTTTAGGATACCAAAAAAGGATTACTTTTTTTCCTTCTTTTTTTGCAGTTTCTAGTATGTTTATTTTGTGAGTAATGCCTTGGTTGTTCATAGCGTCCACGGCTAAATTCGGAAATTGTTTTCCTACTAATGTCATATAATTTTTCTTTTAAAAATTGCACATAATTTTAAGCGTGCAAAATTACTCATTCAAATCGCAAATAAAAAGAGAAGTGAGTATGAATTTTTTTATGAAATATTAGCGGGAATAAAAGAACTAAGCTTTATCCTTTTTTGCATCTGAAAGCTGTCTTATTTTAATACCGAAAGCGGCAAAGAATAAGGTCGTAAACGGACTTAACCAGTTAAAGAACGCATATCCGGCATACGACATGGTATCAACACCTAACACCCCACTTTGGTATGCCCCACACGTATTCCAGGGGACTAATACTGAAGTTACGGTACCACTGTCCTCCAAAGTTCTTGAAAGGTTTTCCGGCGCAAGCCCTTTATCCCTGAATGCCTTAGCATACATTTTTCCGGGAACAACAATAGCAAGATATTGATCGCTTGCAGTAACATTAAGTGCCAAACAGCTAAAAACTGTACTTGCAAAAAGACCAAACGTGGTGTGGAACAATTTTAAAAGGGCTTTACTAATTGCAGCAAGTGCTCCAATTGCATCCATGATTCCTCCAAAAACCATTGCACATAAAATAAGCCAAATGGTGCCAAGCATCCCTGACATTCCACCTGATGAGAAAAGGTCTTTAAGAGCAGCATTTTCAGTAGGAATAGCCGTGTCTACAGTAATTGCATTCATAATTCCTTTATATCCTGAATTAAAATCTAAACTAGTTCCTCCTCCAATTGCTGCAACAATTTCAGGCTGAAAGATAAGAGCTGCTACGCCTCCTAATAATGTTCCAAATAAAAGCGCAATGAGTGGGGGTGTTTTTTTAATGATTAAAACAATAACAAGTATAGGCACTATAAACAACCAAGGGCTAATGTTAATAGATTCATTAACCGCGGTTAAAATTTCTTTAGTATCTGCGGTTCCTGTTGTCTCAAGATTTAAACCGATAATAATAAATACAATAAGGGTTATTATAATTGTTGGGATGGTTGTGTACAGCATATATTTTATATGCGTGAAAAGATCTGTTCCTGCCATTGCGGGAGCTAAATTTGTGGTATCACTTAAAGGAGAGATCTTATCTCCAAAATAAGCACCTGAAAGCACTGCTCCTGCAGTCATTCCTAATGAGATGCCCAACGCTCCTGCAATTCCAATTAAAGCTATACCAACAGTAGCAGAAGTTGTCCAACTACTACCTGTTGCAACTGAAATAATAGCACATATAACTACACAAGAAGCTAGAAATATAGTAGGATTTAAAATTTGTAAACCATAGTAGATCATTGTAGGAATAATCCCGCTTATAAGCCATGTTCCTGCTAAAGCTCCAACCATGAGCAGAATTAAAATAGCGCCGGCAGTTGATTTAATATTCTCAGCCACTTCCTCCATCATTTGGTCGAAACTCACTTTGTTGTAAAGACCAACCACCGCAGCAACAGCACCTCCCATTAACAAAAGAAACTGATTACTTCCACTCAAAGCATCATCTCCAAAAGCAAAAAACACATTGTAAAAGAGCATTCCCACTAAAGCAAATACAGGGATAAGTGCTTCCCATATATTTAACTCCCTGTTTTCTACAACATCATCATCTTTTGGTTCTTTTGGTTTAATATCCTGACTTTGCATAAGGTGCTTTTTTAATTCGATTGTAATGTTACGATTTTGTAAAAAAGTATGCAAGAGTAACATCAGATACTTCTAATACAAATACCTTAAAGTAATGATTTCGGGCTAGCGAAGTAAAAAAGCAAAAAAAGATTGAAGCGTTAAATGAAAAAAGCCTAATGAATATAAAATATCCATTAGGCTTTTTAAGCTGACACAGCGTTGTTTTTATAAAATATTCACTTCTACCATACAACTTCTCATTAACTCATATGTTCGTTCTATATCGTTATCTAAACCAATTGAAAATCGAATCAAACCATCACTGAGTCCCATTTCGGCTTGTTCTTCTTCAGGAATTTCAGAAGAAGTAGACGAGCCCGGCGCACTAAATAAAGTTTTGTAAAATCCTAAACTTACAGCTAAATATCCAAGATTTTTTTCTTGCATTAATTCCATCAACTCATTTGCTTTATCAAGGCTGCCTACGTCTACGGTAAGCATTCCGCCGAAACCATATTCAGTATTCATCATTTTTTTGAAAAGCTCATGACCCGAATGTGATTTTAATCCCGGATATACAGTTTTTAATCCGTCTTCCTGAAATTTTTCAGCAAGAAACATTGCATTTTGGCTGTGTTGTTTAACTCGGATGTGTAAGGTCCTTAAATTTTTTAGAATTGAAGAAGCACGTAAACTATCCATAGAAGCTCCCAACAACATACAGGCACCATCATTTACATTTCTAAGGGTATCGATTAATTCTTGAGTTCCGCAAACCACGCCTCCCATAGTATCGCTGCTCCCATTAATAAACTTAGTAAGACTGTGAACAACTACTTGTGCTCCCAGTTTTGCAGGCGAAATATTCAATGGTGAAAATGTGTTGTCAACAATAAGTTGCAAATTGTGTTTTTTGGCAATCTTTGAAAGACCTTTAATATCGGCAATCTCCAAAAGGGGATTACTTACGGTTTCACAGAAAAGAACTTTTGTGTTTTTTGTAATTGCAGCTTCTACTAGGTCGAGTTTGGTTATATCTACAAATGAAGTTTGAATGTTTAAACGCGGAGCAAAATTCTTTAAAAAAGCATAAGTACCTCCATAAATAGTTCTACTTGAAACTATATGGTCACCGGCTTGGCAAAGTTGAAGAAGGGTAGGGGTAATAGCGCCCATTCCACTGGCGGCAACATTTGCCGTTTCAGTTCCTTCCATAGCGGCTAAGGCTTCTCCCAAATACAAATTTGAAGGAGTGGAATGCCTGGAATATAAATAACACCCATCTGCATTTCCTTCAAAGGTGTCAAACATTGTTTTTGCAGATAAAAATGTATAGGTAGATGAATCTGAAATAGAAGGGTTCACACCTCCGTATTCTCCAAAATATTGAAGATCCTGTATCTTGTCTGCCGGTTTAAAAGCCATGGTATTTTTTATTTTCTGTTGGATGCAAATTTGCAAAAATAGAACCGGATATAAAAAAGATAGTCTATTTATTAACCTAATTAATAAATTTCAAATTTGTTTCCAATCCTTTAAAAGAGATTATTGTCTATTGCCACAGAGTATCGTACCTTTGCATTTCAATTAAAAATCACTTTTATGAGCAAATATGATGTTGCAATAATTGGTTCCGGACCCGGAGGTTACGTAGCAGCAATTCGTTGTGCCCAGTTGGGTATGAAAACCGCCATTATCGAAAAATATAATTCTCTTGGTGGTACGTGTCTTAACGTTGGATGCATTCCTAGTAAAGCTTTGTTGGATTCTTCCCACCATTATGAAGACGCCATGAAGCACTTTGAAGAACATGGAATTGAGATTCCGGGGGATATAAAATTGAATTTTAAAAAAATGATCGAACGCAAACAAAATGTGGTTGATCAAACCGTAAAAGGGATCGATTTTTTAATGAATAAAAATAAGGTTGATGTTTTTACAGGAATCGGTTCATTTAAAGATGCTACGCATATTGCTATTTCAAACGGAAAGAAAACCGAAACCATTGAAGCAAAAAATATTATTTTAGCTACCGGAAGCAAACCTGCTTCTCTTCCTTTTATAAAACTTGATAAAGAAAGAATAATTACTTCTACGGAAGCATTAAGCTTAAAAGAAGTCCCTAAACACCTTATCGTAATTGGTGGGGGAGTAATTGGCCTTGAATTAGGACAAGTGTACCGTCGCTTGGGAGCGGAAGTTTCTGTGGTTGAATATATGGACCGAATTATTCCTACCATGGATTCAGCACAAAGTAAAGAACTTACAAAGGTGATGAAGAAACAAGGAGTTAAATTTTATGTTTCCCATAAGGTTTCAGCCGTTTCAAAAAAAGGAAAAGAAATTACAGTTACGGCAACCGATAAAAAAGATAAGGAAGTAACGTTTACCGGAGATTACTGTTTGGTTTCAGTAGGTAGAAAACCTTTCACAGATGGACTTAAAGCTGAAAACGCCGGAGTTAAAATTACCGAGCGAGGTATGATAGATGTCAATGATAGCCTGCAAACCAATGTTAAGAACATTTATGCAATTGGAGATGTAATTCGCGGTGCAATGCTTGCGCACAAAGCAGAAGAGGAAGGAGTTTTTGTTGCTGAAACTTTGGCGGGACAAAAACCTCATATAAACTATAACTTAATCCCGGGTGTTGTTTATACCTGGCCGGAAGTAGCTTCCGTAGGTAAAACGGAAGAACAACTTAAAGAAGAAAATATTGAATATAAAACCGGTCAGTTTCCTATGCGTGCCTTAGGACGTTCAAGGGCGAGTGGAGATACAGACGGTTTTGTAAAAATATTGGCCGATAAAAAGACCGATGAAGTTTTAGGAGTACATATGGTAGGTGCCCGTGTAGCCGATCTTATTGCTGAAGCAGTTACAGCTATGGAATTTCGTGCAAGTGCCGAGGATATTGCCAGAATGAGCCATGCACATCCTACGTATGCTGAAGCCGTTAAAGAGGCAGCCTTTGCTGCGACAGAAGATAGGTCAATTCATATGTAATTAAATTTTAAAGTATGAAAAACCCTGATTTTCACATAAAATCAGGGTTTTTTGTTTAGAAGATTATCTATTTAAATAATAAATTTTCTTCTATCTGATAAATAAAATATCTTTGGTTTATGAAAAAAATATTATGTTTTGCTGGAAGTAACTCTAGCCTGTCGATTAACCATAAGCTAGTTGCTTTTGCAGCTTCTCAAATTTCCGGAAGTGAAATAAAATTAATTCGACTTACAGATTATAATTTTCCCATGTATAGTGAGGATATTGAAAGAGAAAAAGGTTTTCCTGTTGATGTTCGGCTTTTAAAGAATGAAATTGCTGACGTAGATGCGCTAATTATTTCGGTTAATGAACACAATGGTATGGTGTCTGCTTTCTTTAAAAACACCATCGATTGGTTGTCGCGATTGGATCGAAATTTCTTGGAAGGAAAGAAAATCTTGGTAATGAGCACTTCCAACGGAAAAAGAGGCGCCGCTTCAGCCTTGGAATATACAAAGAATGTTCTACCAAGGTTTGGGGCCGAAGTTTTAGAAAGCTTCAGCTTTCCTTCTTTTTCTGAAAACTTTTCTGAAACCGATCAAAAAATATCCGATGAAATTTTGTTGTTGGGCTTTCAAGATGTGCTTCAAAATTTTGAGCATCAAATACAAACCTAATGCGTGTTATTGAAAAATATCCTTTCTCTTATTCTGAAAATTTTAAAACCCAATTGCTTACTTGGGCACAACAGTTTAATGAAGTCGTGTGGTTAGATTCTAACAACTATTTTCAAAAACATACTGCCTATAAAGCCATATTGGCAGTTGATGCTTTTACCTCTCTAAAAACAGATTTCTATCAGGCTTTTGATCAGCTTGAGGAATATCAAACAAAAACCAACGATTGGTTATTTGGGTATCTTTCTTATGAGTTGAAAAATGATGTAGAGCATTTACAATCTCAAAACTTTGACGGGCTTCACTTTCCGGATCTTTATTTTTTTCAGCCTAAAAAAATATTCCTCTTTTCTGAAAATGAAGTAGAGTTGCACTATTTAAAAATGGTTGATGACGAATTGGAGAGCGATTGGCAGGAGATTTTAAATATTGCTCTTGAAGATATTCCCAATAAACAGAACCCTGTTAAAATAAGTATGCGGACTTCAAAGGATGCTTATTTTAAAAAGGTAGAAAGTTTGCTTCAACACATTCAACGAGGTGATATTTATGAAGCCAATTTTTGTCAGGAATTTTTTTCTGAAAATACTGTTGTAAATCCTGTTGATACTTTTTTTCAACTTAATAAAATTTCAAAATCTCCTTTTGCCACGTTTTTAAAACTTGATGAATTTTATGCGCTTTCGGCATCACCAGAACGATACCTAAAAAAAACAGGAAACACAATTATCTCACAGCCCATTAAAGGGACTGCCAAAAGGGACAAGAATAAAACAAAAGATCTAGAGATATTAAATCGTCTTTTGTCCGATCCTAAAGAGCGTAGTGAAAATATAATGATAACCGATTTGGTTAGGAACGACCTTTCCCGTATTGCCAAAAAAGGAAGCGTTACTGTCGAAGAACTTTGTGAAGGCTACACTTTTGAACAGGTACATCAACTAATTTCTACTGTACATTGTGAAGTAAAACCTGATATCAGCCCTGTAAATATTTTGAGGAAAACTTTCCCCATGGGTAGTATGACAGGAGCTCCCAAAGTTTCTTCTATGAAAATCGCGGAAAACCTTGAAGATACAAAACGGGGGTTATATAGCGGCGCCATAGGATATTTTACACCGGATAATGATTTTGATTTCAATGTTGTTATACGTAGTATTTTGTATAATTCAGAAGAAAAATATATAAGTTTTTCAGTGGGTGGTGCTATTACCATAAGGTCTACACCTGCCAATGAATACGAGGAATGCCTTATAAAGGCAAAAGCAATGCGACAAGTGTTAGAATAATTTCTGTGGCGAGCATAATACTATTAAGACCGAATACGTTTTTACTGGTACAATGCTTAGCTTTGCCATTGTATTTGCAGAAGTATTCTTTTCCATCTAGTATAAAGTGAAAAAAAAAATAGAACAACACATAAAACAAAACTTTCCTTTTTTAATCGAGAAGAAACTTCTAATTGCCTGTAGTGGAGGGATTGACAGCATAGTACTTACAATGTTGTTAAGGGAATTAGGTTATAATATATCTTTAATACATTGTAATTTTTCGCTTCGCGGAAAGGAAAGCGACGGGGATCAGGAGTTTGTTGAAAATCTTGCAGATAAACTATCAATTGCGGTCTTTACAGAAACTTTTGACACAAAAACATACGCAAAAGACCACAAATTATCAACCCAAATGGCAGCCCGCGAACTTCGGTATACTTGGTTTTCGGAGGTTTTAAACAATTTTAAATTCGATTATCTGCTAACCGGTCATCATGCCGATGATGATATGGAAACTTTTTTTATAAATCTTACACGAGGAACAGGTTTACGAGGCTTGACTGGGATTCCTTCAGTAAATGAAAAGACTGTTCGTCCGTTACTCAAATTTTCTAGAACCGAGATCCTCAACTACGCAAAAAAAGAAAATCTGTATTGGCGTGAAGACAGTAGCAATGCTAAAACCGATTATTTGCGAAATAAATTACGTTTGGAAGTAATTCCAAAGTTTAAAGCAGTTTCAAAAAAACCATTACAGAATTTTCAGAAGACACAACAGCATTTGATTGGAAGTCAGAATTTGATCGATGATTATATGGCTTTGGTTTATAATATTGCTGTTAGTGAAAATTTTGACGGCTATAGTATCCATATTGAAAAGCTAAAGGAACTGCCTCACACTGAAGCTTTGTTATACGAGCTTTTGCAATCTTTCGGTTTTACTGCTTGGGAAGATATTTCAGATCTATTAACAGCTCAAACTGGAAAACAAATTCTTTCTTACACACATCGTTTGTTAAAGAATAGGGAGGTGTTGTTATTGACCCAACTTTCTTCCGACGAAAAGACAGAAGAAATAATAATTTCTGAAAATGAAACAGAAGTATTTTCTCCCCTTCACTTAGTGATTGAAATGGTGGAAAATATAGGAAAGCCAGAAAAAAACTGTATTTATATAGATCGAAAAAAAGTTTCTTTTCCATTAAAATTACGAAAATGGGAAGAAGGAGATGTTTTTCAACCCTTTGGAATGAAAGGAAAAAAGAAAGTAAGCAAGTTTTTTAAAGATGAAAAGTTATCTTTGGTAGCCAAAGAAAAAACTTGGATTTTATGTAGTGATAATTTAGTGATCTGGATAGTAGGAATGCGCTCAGATGACCGATTTAAAGTTACTGAAAACACAAAAGAAATATTAAAAATTGCCCTTAAATAATTTATTTAAATGAAAAAAATACTTTTAATCATTACGCTGTTTACATTAAATTTTCCGTTAATAGCACAAGATTTAAGTCAGTTTTCAAATCAAAATTCAATAGATATTAAAAATCCTGTGGTTTGGGATGGAGATATTAAAGTTCAAGAAAATCAAACCTACGAGCTATCCATTACTGCCTATATTCAAAAAGAATGGCATATATATTCTCAACACACGCCCAATGAAGGTATTGGCCCAAGTCAGTTATCCATAAATTTTTTAAATGCAGAAGAAGACTTTTCTCTTGAAGGAGAACTTAAAGAAAGTAAAACTTACAGAGAGTATAGTGATATTTGGGAATTTGATGAGGTTTTCTTTAAAGATAAAGGAACACTTACGCAAAGTATAAAACTTTTAAACCCTCAAATAAAAGTTATAAAAGCCGAACTAAATTATCAGGTATGTAAAGAGGTTTGCTTAAGTGAAGAACGGTATATAATTTTTGATCTGGCTGCTGAAAAAGTCAAATTTATTTCGAATTACGATGAATTTGAAGCGTATTCCACTGTAGAAACAAGTAATATAACTATTGAACAGGCCACAAAAAAAACAGATAATATTGATAACACCGACGTAAAGGAATCTCAAAAAAAGTCTAAATCAAAAGGGCTTTGGGGAATTTTCCTAATTGCTTTTATATCAGGATTTGCAGCATTACTTACTCCTTGTGTTTTTCCGATGATACCTTTAACAGTAAGTTTTTTTACCAAGCAAAGTAAAAGTCGGGCAAAAGGCATCAAGAATGCTATATTTTATGCCGTTTCCATTGTTGTTATTTATGTGGTATTAGGTTCAGTGGTAACAGCCATATTTGGTGCAGATGCTTTAAATGCATTATCCACAAATGTGATGTTTAATGTAGTCTTCTTTGTGTTATTGGTTGTTTTTGCCATTTCATTTTTAGGAGCATTTGAAATTACGCTACCACAATCTTGGGCAAATAGAATGGATAAGAATGCAGATCGCGGCGGACTTGCAGGTATCTTTTTTATGGCATTAGCATTGGCTATTGTTTCGTTTTCTTGTACCGGACCAATTGTAGGTACTTTATTGGTACAGGCAGCTTCAAAAGGAGGATTGGCTCCAATTATCGGGATGTTAGGATTTTCGTTGGCAATCGCATTGCCATTTGCATTGTTTGCATTATTTCCGGGTTGGTTAAGCTCGCTTCCAAAAAGTGGTGGTTGGCTAAATAGTGTGAAAGTGTTTTTAGGTTTCTTAGAACTTGCACTTGCTTTTAAATTTTTATCGAATGCCGATCTGGTATTACAATTACATTGGCTAGAACGCGAAATTTTTATAGCAATTTGGATTGCGGTTTTTGGAGCATTGGCATTTTATTTATTAGGAAAAATAAAATTACCTCACGATGGTCCTGAATCTCATATTTCAGTAGGAAGAATGTTATTAGGATTAATAGTAATGACTTTTACTATTTATCTGGTACCGGGACTTTGGGGAGCACCTTTAAAGCTTATTAGTGGGTTTCCGCCACCTATGAGTTACAGTGAAGCACCTTATGGTGTGGGCTTTTCAAAAAACGGTACTTCAGTAGATAAAGAATTTCCCGAAGGAGCCGAATTAGGGTCTCACGATATTATTACTTTTACTGATTATTTCAAAGGCTTGGCCTATGCGAAAAAAGTAAATAAGCCTGTAATGCTTGATTTTACAGGATATGCCTGTGTAAATTGCAGAAAAATGGAAGAACGCATCTGGTCGGAACCTTCAGTATTGAATATTTTAAATAATGATATTGTGCTCATTTCATTATATGTTGATGATAAACGACACCTTCCCAAAGAAGAACAATACACAAGCGAAACTACTGGTAAAAGAATAAAATCAACAGGAAATAAATGGAGTGATTTTCAAATTGAAAGGTATAAGGCAAATGCACAACCGTATTATGTTTTAATTGATCTTGAAGAGAATAACCTTTCAGATCCTATTGGTTACACACCCGATGTTGAAGAATATGAAGATTGGTTAAAAGACGGAATTAATAATTTTAATAATTAATTTATGAAAACTAAGAACACCAAATTGGTTTTGTTTTTTCTTTTGGTTTTTTCCTTTGCTTTTGCTCAGGATGAAAACTTTGTAAAAGAAAATTATAGTAAAACTGAAACGTATATTACGATGCGGGATGGTATTAAATTATTCACAGTAATTTATGCCCCAAAAGATACTTCAACAACGTATCCTATGCTTTTGCAGCGAACTCCTTACAGCTGTCAACCCTATGGTGAAGACCAATTTCGGTCAAAGATTGGCCCTAATGAGTTTTTAATGAAAGAAGGGAACATAGTTGTTTATCAAGATGTTCGTGGCCGTTGGAATAGCGAAGGTGTTTATGATAATATGCGCCCTTATATTCCGAATAAAAAAGGAAATCAAATTGATGAGGCAAGCGATACTTACGATACTATCGATTGGCTTGTTAAAAATGTGTCTAACAACAACGGAAAAGTAGGCACATGGGGAATTTCATACCCTGGTTTTTATGCCACATATTCATTGTTGGATGCGCACCCTGCTTTAAAAGCCGCATCACCCCAAGCGTGTATTGGGGATTTCTTTTTTGATGATTTCCATCATAATGGAGCTTATTTATTGAGTTACTGGAACGCGACTGCATTGTTTGGTTATGAAAAGGCAACACCCATGACAACAGATTGGTATAAGTTTCCAGACCTGCCCAGTAAAGATCAATATCAATTCTTTCTAGATATTGGTCCGTTGACTAATTTAGACATCTATTATAAAGAAGACAATGTGTTTTGGCAACAATTAAAAGATCACTCTAGCTATGACGAATTCTGGCAATCTCGAGGTATTATTCAGTATTTAAAAGATATTAAACCTGCTGTAATGGTTGTTGGTGGTCTATTTGATGCTGAAGATCTTTACGGTCCGTTGGAAACTTATAAAAATATAGAAGCAAAAAGTTCAAATTATAACACCATAGTTTTTGGCCCTTGGAGTCATGGAGATTGGGCCAGAAACAAAGAAAGACAGGCGATAGGAAATGTTTATTTTGGAGATAATATTTCTCGTGACTTTCAGAAAGAAATTGAAACAAACTTTTTTAATCATTTCTTGAAAGGAGATGGAAGTGAAAAATCTGGTTTACCAGAAGCGTATATGTTCGATACAGGAACAAGAGAATGGAAGGCTTATTCGGAATGGCCTCCCAAGAATGCCTCAAAGAAAACATATTATTTAAAAGAGGATCAGCATTTAGGAACCATGGCGGGAAACAATAATTCATTTGAAGAGTTTGTAAGCGACCCTAAAAAACCGGTTCCGTATTCTGAAGATATTAAAATGGTTTTTACCCCGCGTAAATATATGACCGATGATCAGAGGTTTGCAGCCCGTAGACCAGATGTGCTGTTTTTTGAAACCAACGAACTAACAGAAGACATCACAATGACGGGTGAAATTTTAGCTAAATTACAAGTAGCAACTACGGGAACAGATGCAGATTGGGTGGTAAAAGTAATAGACGTCTACCCAAATGATGCTGAAGATTACCCTGAAACCCAAGAATATCTTAAAATGGGTAACTACCATATGATGGTTCGAAGTGAAGTTATGCGAGGTCGTTTCAGAAATAGTTTTAGCAACCCTGAACCTTTTGTGCCTAATAAGAAAACAGAGGTAGATGTTAAACTGCAAGATATACACCATACGTTTAAAGCAGGTCATAAAATACAAGTACAAATACAAAGTACTTGGTTTCCGCTTATAGATCTAAATCCACAAACGTTTGTTCCTAATATTTTTAAAGCAAAGGAAAGTGACTTTAAAAAACAAACCCATAAGGTTTATAATGATTCTTCTATAGAATTTACAATTCTTAAATAGCATACATAAAAAGTCCCGGTTTTAACAGGGACTTTAAAACAAACGTTATCGTATTCTTTTGTAATTTGTATAATAAAATTAATAGTATAAATTTACGGAAATGACCAAACCAATTAAAAAAATTGGAGTACTTACCAGTGGAGGAGATGCTCCAGGAATGAATGCTGCCATACGTGCGGTTGTTAGGTCATGTGCTTACCATCATCTCGAGTGTGTTGGTATCTTCCGGGGCTATGAAGGATTAATAGAAGGAGATTTTAAAAGCCTAGACGCACGTTCTGTAAAAAATATAATTAATCGAGGAGGAACATTTCTAAAATCGGCACGCTCAAAAGATTTCAGAACCAAAGAAGGAAGAGATAAAGCCTTTCAGCATTTAAAAAAAGCAGAAATTGATGCTTTAGTCGTTATTGGTGGTGACGGAACATTTTCAGGAGCTATCGTATTTAATGAAGAAAACGATTTTCCAATTGTTGGCATTCCGGGCACTATAGACAATGATATTAATGGAACAGATTATACCATTGGCTACGATACGGCTTTAAATACGGTCGTGGAAGCCATCGATAAAATACGCGACACGGCAAATTCTCATAATCGTTTATTTTTAGTGGAAGTTATGGGTCGAGATGCTGGGGATATTGCCCTTAATGCCGGTATTGGGGCAGGAGCAGAGGAGATTCTTATACCTGAGCAAAATATGGGAAGGGATCGCCTTTTAGAATCTTTGGAGCGCAGTAAAAAATCAGGAAAGACCTCAAGTATTATAGTAGTTTCAGAAGGGGATAAGATTGGAAAAAACATTTTTGAACTTGCAAAATATATTGAAGACAACCTGAAAAGCTACGAAGTTCGCGTAACCGTTTTAGGTCATATTCAACGAGGAGGAGCACCAAGCTGTTTCGATCGTGTTTTGGCTAGCAGAATGGGCGTGGGTGCCGTAGATGCCTTGTTAAATGGTGAACGCGATATAATGATTGGCATCATACACAATAAAATAACATCGGTACCCTTTATAGACTCTTTGAAAGGAGAAAATTATATAGATTTAGAGTTAATTCGAGTGGCAGATATAATCTCTGTTTAATCCATAAAAATATGAGTGTAAAAATAGGAATTAACGGTTTTGGCCGAATAGGAAGAATTGCTTTTAGGATAGCTTCACAAAATAAAAATATTGAAGTCGTGGCGGTAAACGATCTGCTAGATATAGATCATTTAGCATATTTATTAGCGTATGATTCCGTTCATGGAAAATACCCAGGAACCGTTGAAGTAAATGGAAAAGATTTAGTGGTAGATGGAAATAAAATTAGAGTAACTTCTGAAAAAAATCCTGAAAACCTTAAGTGGGATGCTGTAAACGCTGAAATTATAATAGATTGTACAGGTATTTTCAAAGAGATAGAAACAGCTTCGGCACATATAAAAGCAGGAGCAAAAAAAGTGGTGATCTCAGCGCCTTCAAAAACAGCTCCAATGTTTGTAATGGGTGTAAATCATTTGGACGCCAAACCTGGAGATACCATTGTTTCAAATGCATCTTGTACTACAAACTGTCTTGCACCCATGGCAAAGATAATCGATGATGAATACGAAATTATAGAAGCATTAATGACCACGGTTCATTCAGTTACCGCTTCCCAATATACCGTCGATCAACCGTCACGCAAAAATTACCGTATGGGAAGAAGTGCATTGAGTAATATTATTCCTACATCAACAGGTGCTGCGGTTGCCGTAACAAAAGTGATTCCGAAATTAAAAGGGAAATTAACAGGAATGGCATTTCGCGTACCAACAACAGATGTTTCGGTTGTAGATTTAACAGTTCGCACTAAAAAACCCGCCACTTACGATGAAATAAAAAATCTTTTTAAAGAAGCTTCAAAGGGCGCTTACAAAGGTATTGTAGCCTATACGGAAGAAGAAGTAGTTTCCCAAGACTTTGTTTCAGATGCGCATACGTGTAATTTTGATGCCGGTGCAGGTATTGCGCTTAATGATAATTTCTTTAAGTTAGTAGCTTGGTACGACAATGAGTACGCCTATTCTTCAAAATTGATAGATTTGGCTGTTCATATTGCAACAATTTAAAATATGACCTTAATAGCAGACGGTGGTTCTACAAAATGCGATTGGATTCTTTTGGATAGTTCCGGCGATATTGTGTTTAAAACTAGGACCCAAGGCCTTAATCCGGCTGTGATTCCTCAGGAAGAATTGTACATAAGAATTCAGGAAAATGAAGAATTAAAATCTGTTTTTACTACTGTAAATACTGTTGATTTTTACGGTGCCGGCTGCGGGACAGTCACTCCACGAAAAAATCTTTCCAATGTAATATCTGAGCTTTTTCCCAATGCAAAAGTATCGGTAAATGAAGATATGGCAGCTGCGGTGTTTGCTGCAACCACAGAGCCCGGAATTGTCTGTATTTTAGGCACCGGTTCAAATAGTTGTTATTTTGATGGAAAAGAAATCCATTCACCTATTCCTTCGTTGGGATATACCCTTATGGATGAAGCGAGCGGGAATTATTTTGGCAAGCGGTTAATTCGCGATTATTATTATAAAAAAATGCCTACTGAACTTGCGCTGGAATTTGAAAAACGTTTCGATCTTGAAGCAGACGTTATTAAAATGAATTTATATAAAAAGCCAAACCCGAATACATATTTGGCATCTTTTGCTGAATTTATTTTCACTTCAGAAGAAACAAACGGCTATTTTTACGAGCTCATACGTGAAGGCATGTTGAAGTTTATTGAATATCGAATTCTCTGTTTTAAAGAAGCACAAAACGTCCCCATTCATTTTATTGGCTCGATCGCTCATTTTTCTGAAGATATAATCCGCGATTGTATGAAGCCCTATAATTTGGAATTGGGAAATATTATAAGAAGACCTATTGACGGGTTAATTGAGTATTACCGTACGCATAAATTAAATCTTTAATGAATTTTCCTAATATAAATCCTATCCAAACCGAAGCTTGGAAAAAGCTTTCACTGCATTTTTTAGAAATGAAAAACGTGAAAATGCAAGATCTTTTCTCTGAAGATCCTGAAAGGGCATTACAATTTCAGATTGAATGGGAAGATTTTTATCTAGACTTTTCAAAAAACAGAATCACTGAAAAGACAATGGAACTTCTGCTCGAGTTGGCTGAAGAAACCAAATTAAAAGAAGCTATTTCTTGTCAGTTTTCAGGTGAGAAGATCAATAAAACTGAAAATAGAGCAGTACTTCATACCGCACTTCGTGATTTTAAGAACATGAAGCCTGAAGTAGAGAAAACGCTTCAGAAAATGAAGCATTTTTCAGAAGAAATTATCGAAGGAAATTGGAAAGGCTACACTGGAAAATCTATTACAGATGTTGTAAACATAGGTATTGGCGGAAGTGATCTTGGTCCGGTAATGGTAACGGAAGCGCTTAGCTTTTATAAAAATCACTTAAACTTACATTTTGTATCCAATGTAGATGGCGATCACGTTAGTGAGGTTTTAAAGGACTTGAATCCGGAAACCACACTTTTTATTATCGTTTCCAAAAGCTTTACAACCCAGGAAACAATAACAAACGCCAATTCAATACGTGATTGGTTCTTACAAAAAGCTTCAAAAAAAGATATTTCTAAACACTTTGTGGCTGTTTCAACAAATATTGAAGCGGTTAAAAATTTTGGAATGGCTTCAGAAAATATTTTCCCTTTGTGGGATTGGGTTGGCGGCCGATTTTCATTGTGGAGTTCGGTTGGACTTTCTATTTGTTGTGGAGTTGGATTTTCAAATTTTGAAAAATTATTGAAAGGGGCACATAAAATGGATATTCATTTTTCCTCTTCAGAATTTAAGAACAATATTCCTGTTATTCTAGCCATGCTTTCGGTTTGGTATAATAATTTTTTTAAAGCCGAAAGTGAAGTTATTCTTCCGTATTCGCAATATCTCAATAAACTTGTCCCTTATTTACAACAAGCTGTGATGGAAAGCAATGGAAAAAGTATTGATAGAAATGGAGAACCAATTACTTATGAAACCGGAAATATTATTTGGGGAAGCACAGGAACAAATGCACAACACGCTTTTTTTCAGTTACTACATCAGGGTACAAAATTAATACCTGCTGATTTTATTTTTTTTGCCGAATCTTTACACGGAAAAAAAGAACATCATACTAAATTGATGGCAAATTGTTTGGCACAAACCGAAGCTTTGTCACAAGGAACAAAAGATGAAATTGTAGAAAATTCCTTCAAAATATTTGAAGGGAATAAACCTAGCAACACTCTTTTAATTAAAAAATTAACTCCTGAAATGCTGGGTAGTTTAATAGCGATGTATGAACATAAATTATTTGTTCAAGGCATTATTTGGAATATTTTCAGTTATGATCAATGGGGTGTAGAATTAGGTAAGAAACTGGCTAAAAATATATTAGAAAGTTTAGAAAATGTAAATGCCAATAAGGTGAAAAATTCGTCAACACAGCAATTGCTAAAAAAAATAAAGAAAGTCTAGTATTATGTAGCTATCTTTTTATGAATAGTTTATTAAAAACCTTCCACATATATGGAAGGTTTTTTTACTTTTAGATAATATTAAAAAATAAAATTTACAATTATGAGTGAAGATGTAAACACAATTCCTTTAAAAACTGCTGAAGAATGGACCGACCGCTGGCGTAATGTAGAATCTGGTTATAACAAACACCGCGAATGTAACGGGTTTTTAGTTCCACTTGAAGATCTAAAAGAAGTTATTGCCGAAATGGAAGGTCAAGTAGTTCCGGGCTATATAAGAGCTTATTTGGGTGTAGAAACTGGCACAGGTAATGAAAAACTAATAATTGTAGGTACACAACCTGAACCACAAAAAGACGGTACTGTAATATACAGGGATATGGTGCCTGGTAATCCAGGTATAATAGAAACAGGAAGTGGAAATATTTACGACTTTTCAAAATCTGTTCCCCCTGCAGCTGACCCCAATAGTCCATTAAACTAATTATATGATTATTTGGAGGGATATACTAGCAGAAATAGATGTCTTATTGGTAGTTATTAATGCCACCATTTTTATTTTAAGTCTTGCCGGCAACGGCAAGGCTTTTAAGCTTTTTACTTGGTATCTAATATTAATGTCACTTGTACAAGTAACAAGTTCAATTTTGGCAGAGGCTACAGACAATAATTTATTTATGTCCAATGTATATTTATTAATACAATTTATTGTTCTTACCTTATTTTATAAAGAATTACTCCATAAAAAAATTCTTATTTATATTGGAGCGTTGGTAGTTTTGTTTTTAGGATATCAATATATAAGTGATCCGGGATTATTCTTAAAATACAATCCTATAGATATTGCTTTAACACAAGGATTAATAGCCATCTACGCCTTATTATATTTCTATATTTCTTTAAATAGGAAGAAAGCAAAATTTTTAATTATTAACGTAGGTGTGTTTGTTTATTTAGTTGGGAGTACGTTAATATTTGCTTCTGGTAACTTAGTGTTTAATATGGAGTTAATATCAAAGGATAACCTTATATTATTGCTGATATTAAATTGTATATTTTACATTGTATATCAATTAATGGTCTTTATAGATTGGTATAAAAACTTTAGAATCCCACTTAAATAATATGAATTTATTTGAAATTCTGGTGCTAATTAATATTATTTTTTGTGTAGTAAATGCATTGCTATATCTAAAAAGAGCTACGTATAATAACAAGGAATTTACGTATTTTACCCTATACTTATTTGCAATTGCAGTGGTTCAGGTTATTGCTTCCATTCTTGCGAGCCTTGGTATTCACAATTTATTTTTATTCCATTTTTACTATATATTATAGTTTGTATTCCTTTCTTTCTTCTACAAACAATTGTTGAAACAAAAATGGATCTATTGGGTAATGTTTTTGGTTTTGGGGATAGTAGGGTTTCAATTTTTAAGAGAACCGGGTATGTTTTTTATATACAATCCATTGGGTGTAGCCCTTACACAAGGAGTGATTGTCGCATACTCTTTATTGTTCTTTGTTAAATACCTAAAAGAAACGAATGACTTTCTTATAATCAATATTGGAATCTTTTTTTATCTGCTAGCAAGTATTTTAATTTTTGCTTCAGGGAATCTTATATTTAAGTTGGAATTAATCTCCAAACTAGGATATGATTTATTAGTTCAATTAAATAACATCCTTTATTTTGCTTTTCAATTTCTTATCTTCGTCTCATGGTTGAAACATTTTTCAGTGAAGATTCCCAAATAATAAACATTATACTTATTGCAATAGCTTTGTTACTTTTAATGGCAGTTGCAATGGTATTTTTCTTTTATTTTTCGCGAAGACGAATTATAAAAAGCGAACTGGAAAAAGCTATCATGGAAATTGAACATCAAAAAGAAGTTATCCAATCATCAATCATCACCCAAGAAGAAGAACGAAAACGTATAGCGCAAGACCTTCATGATGCTATTAGCTCTATGTTGAATATAGTATCACTTAACGCAAATTTTTTGACAGAACCTTCTATTTCTTCTGAAGAAACCCATAAAATAGGAAGCAATATTCTAAAAGTAACTACCACAATTTTAGAAAGTTCCCGCCAAATAGCCCATGATCTTTTGCCTCCCACTTTAGACAAGTTTGGGCTGGAAGCTGCTTTGGAAGAACTGTGTGAAGAGGTTAATGAGGGCAATACATTTAATTTGGAATATAACTTTCAGTATCCGGAAAACCTTTTAAATAAAAGCGAAGAACTGCATCTTTTCCGGATTGCTCAAGAACTCTTCAATAATACAATCAAGCATTCAGGCGCTACTCATATTAAACTCACGCTTGATTTTAAAGAAGACATTGTACATTTACAATATACCGATAATGGAAAAGGGTTTAATATTCAGGAAACACGGCATAGAAAAGGGTTGGGCATGAGTGGTATTGAAAATCGAGTAATCATTTTAAATGGAAACATGGAAATAATTTCCAGTGAGGGAAAAGGAATACAAGTACTTATAAAAATTAAAACATGATTGAACAAATTAATGTGGTCATTGCAGATGATGAAGAATTATTTAGGGTTGGAATGGTGCACATTTTATCGCGCGACAGCACAATTAATATTATGTATGAGGCTTCCAATGGCAAGGAATTAATAGAATTTTTAGAGAGTTGTGATCTGCTCCCCGATATTGTGATTACCGACATAAAAATGCCGGAAATCAATGGGGTAGAAGCTACAAAATTGATTACTGAAAAATATCCCGAAATTGGAATTATAGCTTTAACCACGTATAATACAAAACCCTTTATTAGAAATATGATTAATGTTGGGGCCAGTGCATATCTTGTAAAAAATTCTCACCCAGATAAAGTAATGCATACCATAAAACAAGTGTATTATAACGGATTTTATTATGATAATGAGGTTTTAAAAATTGTAAATGAACGCTATGTAAAAAAAATATTTTCTTCAGAGAAAACTGTTTTCGACGACGATTTTTTTACAGAAAGGGAAAAGGAAGTGCTTCAATTAATATGTCTTCAGTATACTACTGTAGAAATCGCTGAAAAAATTTCATTAAGCCCCAGAACAGTTGAAATATATCGCAAAAATATTTTAGAGAAAACAGGTGTAAAAAACATTGCGGGCTTGGTAATATTTGCCATAAACAACGACTTAGTGCCGCCACCTATAATTGAATAGGAGTTTTATATCCTTCAAGAGTAATTGATCATCATATAAATAATATTCCAAATTTTTTATTATCTTGATACATAATTACTCCCCAGTTATTTTTTTAAAATAAGTATGCTAACAAAAGTGTATGGGAGTGCTGTTTTTGGTGTTGAAGCAACCACAATAACAGTAGAAGTAAACGTAGATAAAGGAATTGGTTACCATTTAGTTGGTTTACCAGATAATGCCATACGGGAAAGTAATTTTCGTATTGCTGCTGCTCTTCAAAATAACGGCTATAAAATTCCCGGCAAAAAATTAATCCTCAATATGTCTCCCGCAGATATGCGTAAGGAAGGTTCTTCTTACGATCTTACATTGGCAATGGGTATTTTAATTGCAACCGGGCAAATTATTGAACAAAATCCGCTTTCAGATTATATTATTATGGGTGAACTGTCATTGGATGGAAGCCTTCAGCCTATTCGTGGAGCATTACCTATCGCCTTAAAAGCAAAAGAAGAAGGTTTTAAAGGATTTATTCTTCCGAAGCAAAATGCCAAAGAAGCAGGTATAGTGGAAGGAATTAAAGTGTATGGAATTGATAATATAAAACAAGTGATCGATTTTTTTAATGAAGATATTCCTTTGGAAGAAACCATAATTGATATTGAAGCTGAATTTTATGAGCATCTTGAAAACCCAGAATTTGATTTTGCCGATGTAAAAGGACAGGAATCTATAAAAAGATGTATGGAGATTGCAGCAGCAGGTGGACACAATATTATTTTAATAGGTCCGCCGGGCTCAGGTAAAACAATGCTTGCAAAACGATTGCCCAGTATTCTTCCTCCAATGACCTTAGGAGAAGCACTGGAAACTACCAAAATTCATAGTGTGGCTGGACGTACCATGCAAAAAGGTGGCATTATGAATTCTCGTCCGTTTAGAAGTCCGCACCACACCATTAGTGATGTCGCCTTGGTAGGAGGCGGAACGTACCCGCAGCCCGGCGAAATTTCCTTAGCTCATAATGGGGTTTTATTTTTAGATGAATTGCCTGAATTTAAAAGGGGCGTTTTGGAAGTAATGCGACAACCATTGGAAGATCGCGACGTAACAATTTCCCGCGCAAAATTTACCGTTACCTACCCATCCAGTTTTATGCTGGTAGCAAGTATGAATCCTAGTCCCAGCGGATATTTCAACGACCCTGATTCTCCTTCAACTTCTTCCCCTTTGGAAATGCAGCGATATCTGAGTAGAATTTCTGGTCCGTTGTTGGACAGGATCGATATCCATATTGAAGTAACCCCAGTTCCTTTTGAAAAGCTAAGCGAAGAAAGAAATGGCGAATCAAGTATTGTAATAAGGAAACGCGTTACTGCTGCTAGAAAAATTCAAGAAAAACGTTTTTCAGAATTTGAAAAGATACATTACAATGCACAAATGGGAGTAAAGCAAATTAGAAAATATTGTAAACTAGATGAAACATCACTTCAATTATTAAAAACAGCAATGGAGCGTTTAAATCTTTCTGCACGGGCATATGACAGGATATTAAAAGTAGCAAGAACCATAGCCGATATAGAAGCAACTGAAGAAATTACCGGAAGTCATATTTCGGAAGCCATCCAATATAGAAGTTTGGACAGGGAAGGATGGTTTGGTTGAGTTTTCAACAAATTAAGTAATTTTAATATAACCTTTTTAAATTGTTTTTAACACAATTTTAAGAACTCTCTTAATTCACCATTGTATATTTAGCATTCTTATAAATTATTCAAAAAAATGACATCAAAAAAAACCTTACAGTTTTCTTTATTGGCCTTATGTACAATGTGTTTTGTGCTTACTTCCTGTAAAGACGAAAAGAAAACCCCTAAAGAAGAAAGTGCAAAACTTTCTGTCGATTATGAAAAGTATGAATTAGAAAACGGATTAGATGTTATTTTACATCAAGACAAGAGCGACCCTATTGTCTCCTTGGCCATACAATATGGTGTAGGATCTAACCGTGAAAAAACTGGAAGAACCGGTTTTGCACATTTGTTTGAGCATATGTTATTTCAGGAATCGGAAAATGTACCTCAAGATCAATTCTTTAAAAAGATTCAGGATGCTGGGGGAACTCTAAATGGGGGAACTTGGAAAGACGGAACAGTTTATTATGAAGTTGTGCCAAAAAATGCAATGGAAACCGTAATGTGGCTTGAAAGTGACCGTATGGGTTATTTAATTAACACCGTAACTGAAGCTGCCTTTTATAATCAACAAGAAGTTGTTCAAAATGAAAAAAGACAACGTGTTGACAATAATCCTTATGGACATACGGGTTGGGTACTTGACAAAAACTTATATCCCGAAGGCCATCCATACAACTGGCAGGTTATTGGAGAACTTGAAGACCTTCAAAACGCAACCGTAGAAGATGTACGTGAATTTTATGATAAATTCTATGGACCTAACAATGCTACCTTAGTATTGGCAGGTGATTTTGACACCTCGGAAGCTAAAGAACTTATTGAAAAATATTTCGGCGAAATAAAACGTCGCCAAGAAGTAGAGCCGTTAAAGCCACAATTAGTAACTCTTTCAGAAACAAAAAAATTATATCACGAAGATAATTTTGCAACCGCTCCTCAATTAAATATGGTTTGGCCAACGCCAGAGCAGTATACTGAAGATGCATATGCCCTTGATTTTTTAGCTGAAATTTTATCTAGCGGAAAAAAAGCTCCTATGTATAAAGTATTGGTAAAAGAAAAAAATCTAACCTCAAGAACAGTTGCCTATAATAATGCACAACAATTGGCAGGAGAGTTTACAATTTCTATTACTGCAAACGATGGCAAGGATTTGGACGAAGTTGAAAAAGGAATTTTTGAAGCCTTTGCTATGTTTGAAAAAGATGGAGTTACAGATCGCGATATTGAACGTATTAAGGCTGGATTGGAAACTCAGTTTTACAATGGGATTAGCAGTGTATTAGGAAAATCTTTCCAATTAGCTAATTACAATGCTTTTACTGGAGATCCAGGATTTATTGAAGATGACATCGAAAACATTAAAAAGGTTACCAAAGAAGACGTAATGCGTGTGTATGACAAATACGTTAAAGGAAAACCATACATAATGACCAGTTTTGTTCCTAAAGGTAAAATGGACTTAATTGTTGAAGGATCTACAAAAGCAAATGTTGTTGAAGAGGAAATTAAAGAAAACGTTGCTAAAACTGTAGAAGAATCAAAGGGTGAGATTGTAAAAACACCTTCTAACTTCGATCGTTCTGTAGAGCCTGTTCCAGGTCCAGCACCCGAATTAAATGTTCCTGATGCTTGGTCTGCAACGCTAAAGAACGGTATTGAAGTAACCGGAATTGAGCAAAATGAAATTCCTACAGTAAATTTCAGTCTTATTATTGAAGGAGGACATTTATTGGATGACAAAAATAAAAATGGAGTTGCAAACCTTATGACAGACATCATGATGGAAGGGACTGCAAATAAAACACCTGAACAACTTGAGGAAGAAATCGATTTACTGGGAGCTTCCATTAATATGTATACCACAAACGAGTCTATCGTTATAAGAGGGAATACGTTGGTAAGGAACTTCGATAAAACAATGGATCTGATAGAAGAAATTTTATTGGAACCTCGTTGGGACGAAGAAGAATTTGGTCGAATTAAAACAAAGACTATTAATGAAATAAAACGTTCTGATGCCAATCCGAATGTTGTAGCTAACCGTGTTTATGATAAAATATTATACGGTGAAGACCACATTTTCAGCTATCCAACAAGTGGAACTGAAGAATCTGTGAATGGGATTACAATGGCTGACTTGAAAGAGTTTTATAATAAGAACTTTTCACCTTCAGTAAGTTCATTTCAAATAGTGGGTAAAATTGAAAAAGAAGAAGCTCTTAAAACCCTGAATGGTCTTGAAGAACGTTGGAAAGCTAAGGAAGTAAAAATTCCTGAATATCCTATCGCAAATAACCGTGAGAAAGCTTCACTTTATTTTGTGGATATTCCAAATGCAAAACAATCTGTAATCAATATTGGTTATATAGCGTTACCGCGTACCGATGAGGATTTCTTTCCTGCTGAAGTGATGAATTATAAATTGGGAGGTTCTTTTTCAGGAAATGTAAACCTTATTTTACGTGAAGAAAAAGGATACACTTATGGTGCAAGATCCGGTTTTAGCGGAAGTAAAATCCCTGGAACTTTTACAGCATCTTCTAGTGTTCGAACTAATACTACAGGTGAATCTGTTAAGATCTTTAAAGATGAAATTTCTAAATATAAAGAAGGTATTTCTCCTGAAGATCTTGAGTTTACTAAAAATGCACTTATAAAGTCTAATGCCCGTCGTTTCGAAACCCAAGGTTCATTATTGGGAATGCTTCAAGAAATGAGTAATTATGATCTTCCACCAAATTATATTGAAAAAGAAGAAAGCGTAATTAAAGGAATGACATTAGAGCAGCATAAAGCTTTAGCAAATGAATATTTGGACGAATCGAAAATGGCATATGTAGTTGTTGGTGATGCTGCAACACAATTTGCACAATTCAAGAAAATGGGCTTTGACGAAGTAAAACTTCTCAACAAAGAAGGGGAAGAAGTAAAGCTGAAAGACGTTAAAATGTAATTTTTTAATCAGTATTAAATTAAAAGGGGATGCTTTAGCGCATCCCCTTTATTTTTTTAAGAGAGTTCCTAAAATATTTATAAGCAGGCATTCCAAATACTATCATCGGGAGGAGATGCAATAACAGTAAGCTCTTCTTTTTGCACAGGATGTATAAAGGTTAATTTGCGTGCATGCAAATGGATGCTTCCATCTTTATTGCTACGGTCAAAGCCGTATTTAAGATCCCCTTTAATAGGACTTCCAATATGCGAAAGTTGTGAGCGTATTTGATGATGCCTTCCAGTTTCTAAGGCGATTTCAAGAAGGAAATAATTGTTTAATTCTTTTAAAACCGTGTACTTCAGAATCGCTTTTTTACTTTCGGGCACTTCTTTTTCATGGGCATACGATTTGTTTTGCTTTGGATTTCTTTTTAGAAAATGAACCAACTTGTCTGTGGTTTTTGGAGGTATATTTTTAACCACTGCCCAATATGTTTTTTGGGTTTCCCGTGCAGCAAATAATTTATTCAATCGGGTTAATGCTTTTGAAGTTTTTGCAAAAAGTACAATTCCACTGGTTGGGCGGTCTAATCTGTGGACCACTCCCAAATATACAGCTCCGGGTTTGTTATATTTTTCGGCTATAAATTGTTTTACAACTTCGGAAAGGGGAGTGTCACCGGTTTTATCGCCTTGTACAATATCTCCAGGACGTTTGTTTACAATAAGCAAATGATTGTCTTCATATAAAACCTGAAGATTATCCTTGGTAGAATGCATTAATACTGTTCTTTATCTGAAGGGAAATCACCACTTTTTACATCATCTATATATTGGTGGAATGCTTTTGTCATTTCAGTATACATATCTAAATAACGGCGTAAAAACCGCGGATTAAATTCAAATGTCATTCCTACCATATCATGAGTCACCAATACTTGTCCGTCTACACCATTTCCTGCACCTATACCAATTATTGGGATGGTAAGCTGTTCGGCCACATTTTTTGCCAGTTTTGCAGGCACTTTTTCAAGAACAATTGCAAAACAACCAGCTTTTTCCAACAAAAGAGCATCTTCCAATAACTTATCGGCTTCCTCTTCTTCTTTGGCACGAACTGTATAGGTTCCAAATTTATAGATGGATTGTGGCGTAAGACCTAAATGTCCCATCACGGGAATTCCGGCATTTAAAATTCGTTTAACCGATTCTTTAATTTCTTTACCACCTTCTAGTTTTACAGCATGCCCACCGCTTTCTTTCATAATCCTAATAGCAGATCGCAACGCTTCTTTAGGGTCACTTTGATAACTTCCAAAAGGAAGGTCAACTACTACTAAGCTTCGTTCAATAGCACGAACTACTGAAGCTGCATGATAGATCATTTGGTCTAGTGTTATAGGAAGCGTGGTTTCATGACCGGCCATAACATTCGAGGCCGAATCACCTACCAAAATAACATCGATACCAGCGCTATCCACAATCTTGGCCATGGTAAAATCATAAGCGGTAAGCATGGAGATTTTTTCGCCTTTCTTTTTCATATCCACCAAAGTCTTTGTGGTGATACGCTTGTATTCTTTTTTTGCTGTTGACATATGTTTTGTAACAAAATGAATGGTAAAAGTACTAATTTTGAGAATCAATCCTTAAAATAACTACCTATGAAATTATTTCTTTTACTTATATGTAGCACATTTTATATGAGTACATTTTCTCAAAACTCTTTTTCTGAAGCTGATGCTAAAAATGTTGTGGATACTTTTTTTGAAGGTTTTCACCAAGGCGACACACTTAAAATGAAATCGGTCATGGTAGACGATATGGTCATGCAAAGTGCCGCAGCCGATAAGGAAGGCAATAACAGGATTGAGAACATGACCGGTCAAGACTTTTTAATTGTTATTGCAAACCGTCCCGATACTCAAAAATGGGATGAAAGATTATTGGATTATACAGTTCAAATTGACGGAAATTTAGCCCACGTTTGGACTCCTTATGAGTTTTGGTTTAATGGAAATTTTAGCCACTGTGGTGCGAATGCCTTCACTTTAGCAAAAACCAATAACGGCTGGAAAATCATTCATCTTATCGATTCCCGAATAAGCCCCTCCCAACCTCCCCAAAAGGGAGGAGCACCAAAAAGATAAGAATAAATCCCCCTTTGGGGGTTAGGGGGCTTAACAATCACTTAGACTTACCTTTACTGCAAGACCTCCTTCGCTGGTTTCTTTGTATTTGGTATTCATGTCCTTTGCAGTTTCCCACATGGTTTCAATTACCTTGTCAAAAGGAACTTTCGCGCTAAGCGGATCACTATCAAGTGCCATTTCACAAGCATTAATTGCTTTTATAGCACCCATTGCATTGCGTTCTATACACGGAATTTGTACCAATCCAGCAATAGGGTCACAGGTTAAGCCTAAATGGTGTTCCATTGCAATTTCACTAGCCATTAAGGCTTGAGCAGGAGTGCCACCCATTAATTCGGTAAGTGCCCCGGCGGCCATAGAGGAAGAAACTCCTATCTCGGCCTGACACCCTCCCATTGCTGCGGAAATAGTAGCTCCTTTTTTAAATAGGCTACCAATCTCTCCGGCTGTTAATAGGAATTTTTTTACATCTTCAAAATTAGCATCGTGGTTTTCAATTACAAGGTAATACATTAAAACAGCAGGAATTACCCCGGCACTTCCATTTGTGGGCGCGGTAACAACCCTTCCCAATGATGCATTTACTTCGTTTACTGCTAAGGCAAAACAAGAGACCCATTTTAAAATCTGACGGAATTTCACCTCGGTACTTCGTATACCTTCAATCCATTCTTCAGTAGAAGTGTAGGCTACATCACCAATAAGATTTTTATGCATATCGAAGGCTCTTCGCTTTACATTCAGCCCACCCGGCAGCTTTCCTTCCGTATGGCAACCTACATACATTGAATCCAACATAACATCCCAAATCGCTTTCAATTGATGGTCGATCTCTTCTTCAGATCGCAATGATTTTTCGTTTTCCAATATAATTTCTGAAATTGATTTTCCTTCTGCATCACAGAATTTCAGTAGTTCACTGCCTTTTTCAGTAGGAAAAGGGAAATGCGAAAATTTTTCAAGTTTTATCTTTCTGTTCTTCCGTTCTTTTTTCACCACGAACCCACCACCGATAGAAAAAAAGCTGGATGATTTTTTTGAACCATCTTCTAATGTTGCCCGAAAGATGATTCCGTTTGGATGAAAGTCCAAAAACTTTTTATTGAACTTGATATTTTCCTTCGGAAAAAAAGAAATTTCTCGCTCTCCGTTGACCTTTATTTTACTTTCTGTAGTAATAAAATCGATTTCCTCTTCGATGTTTTCTATCGGAAAGGTTATAGGATCAAAACCAGATAGCCCCAGCATTACTGCTTTGTCAGTTGCATGGCCTTTACCTGTAAGCGATAACGAACCATACAGGTCTACGTGAATTTGAGTTACTTTTTCAAATTGCTTTTTGGTTTTTAATTCTTCAATCCAGCGTAATGCTGCGCGCCAAGGTCCTAGGGTATGAGAACTTGAAGGGCCAACGCCTATTTTTAACATGTCGAAAACACTTATACTTTCCATATTCAATTTTAGCAACACAAATGTAAGGTTTTAATCAGAGCTTTAGAAAAGGGATGTGTTGATAAATAGTTTTTTTTACTTGGAATAATTCCAATAAGATTATGGAAATATTCCATATTTTTGAATTATGGAAACATTTTCTTCAGGGCAACTTACCAAAGTAAAAAACAGGCATGAACCGGGTGTTTCAAAACAAACAGGATTTTCCAGCCCGGCCACACATTATTTAGAGCCTACGATCGATCTGCACCAAGAATTGATTACCAATCGCGACGCTACTTTTTTTGTACGAATCGATGGAAATGCGTTAGCCGATCATAATATTATGAATAAAGATGTACTGATTATAGATAGGTCATTGTCTCGAAATTTTGACGACTTAGCATTAGTGATAAAAGATGGAGAATTTAAAGTCATGCGAATCCCTTTTGCAGCTACGGAAGAAGAATTTATTGTTTGGGGAATTATTACCTATATAATCCATTACGCCCGATGATCGCTTTGGTAGATTGCAATAGTTTTTACGCCTGTTGCGAACAGGTTTTCAGGCCTGATCTCTTGGGAAAGCCTGTCGTAGTTTTGAGCAATAATGATGGCTGTATAATAGCGGCAAACAAAGAAGCCAAGACTATTACCGATATACCTATGTTTGAACCGGTATTCAAAATAAAGAACCAACTACTTGCTCATAAAGTGAATTTTTTTTCCTCTAACTACACGCTATATGGTGAAATGTCACAGCGGGTAATGAATATCCTTGGAACGTTTTCACCAGCGGTTGAAATTTACAGTATAGACGAAGCCTTTGCTGATCTTTCGGGAATGGAAGGCAAGTCGCTGAAACATTACGGTCACGATATAAAAGATACTATTTTCAAATATACGGGTTTGCCCGTGGGCGTGGGAATTGCACCTACCAAAGTACTCGCCAAACTCGCCAATAAAATGTCTAAAAAAATTGCTGAAAATGACCATGTTTGTGTGATCGATTCCGAAGAAAAAAGAATAGAAGCATTAAAATGGTGCAAAATTGGAGATGTGTGGGGTATTGGTAGAAAACACGCAGAACGACTGAAAAACATTGGCGTTTTTGATGCGTATCAATTTACACAAACACCATTGCAATGGGTGCGAAAGGAAATGACTGTAGTAGGAGAACGCACCTGGCGAGAGCTTCAGGGTGAATCTTGTATGGAATTTGTAACACTCCCACCACCCAAAAAAGGAATTGGCACAGCAAAATCCTTTGGGATTAAATTGCCCGATTTGGAACGTGTTGAAGAAGCCTGTTCCTATTATATTAGTGAAGTGAGTGAAGTCTTGCGCGCTCAAAAATCCTGCGCTACATATCTACAGGTATTTATTGTTACCAACTACCACAGCAATGTAGACAAGCAATATTCAAATAGCCTCACGGTTACGCTGGAAATTCCCACAAATGATACGTTTAAATTGATTTCTGCCGGGCGAAAAGCGTTGAATGAAATTTACAAATCTGGATATCGCTATAAAAAAGTAGGGGTGAACCTTAGCGGTATCATTCCCGAAGAATATGTACAGGGGAATTTGTTCCATCAACCCGCTACATTGAATAACGAAAAGCTTATTAAAACCTTTGACGCCATTAATCGAAAATTCGGGAAGGCCACTATTTCTTCAGGTTTGGTGGGAACTCGTGTAAGCGAATGGGAATTGATAAAAAAAGAACGCAGCCCAAGATATACCACACAGTGGGATGAATTACTTACAATAAAAGCTAAATAGCTGTGCTTGTAATTCCGCCATCAACTACCAAATTTTGTCCAGTTACATAAGAAGACTTATCCATTGCAAAAAAAGCGATTACACTTGCCATTTCTTCGGCTTGGGCAACGCGCCCCATGGGTGTATGTTTCAAAATAGGGTCTATGCGTTCTTTTTGCTCCAAAATATTTTTGGTGAGTGGGGTTTCGGTAAACCAAGGGGACATTGCATTTACACGAATGCCGTCTTTTGCCCATTCTGTAGCGAGATTTTTGGTTTGCATTACCAATCCTGCTTTGGACATTCCGTAGGGCGAGCCCGTTTTTGTATCCACCACGCCAGAGACAGAAGCTACATTTACAATGGATGCGTTTCCGGATTTTTTTAGAAATGGATATAATTTACGACTTAGCATAAATGGGGCGGTAAGGTTGATACCGATTATTTTTTGGTATTCTTCATCTGAATATTCCACAGCACTTTTCCGGATATTGATACCGGCATTGTTCACCAGAAGATTCAAAGTTCCCCAGCGTTTTTTTACTTCGGAAACAATTGAATCTAGGCCTTTACTTTCTGAAACATCGCTTACAATTCCGTAAACTTTATACCCTTTTTTTTGAAGGTCATTTTCAACTGTAGTTACTTCTTCCTTGTTTCGAGCTGTAAAAATTACTTCAGCACCCAGGGATAAAAACTCCAGTAAAGTAGCTTTTCCAATTCCTTTTGTGCCCCCAGTTATTACAGCTTTTTTGTTTTTTAGATTCCACATTGATTATAATTATAAATATTGAACATAGTTGTGAAAATGAAACCTACAAGGTTTTGGAAACCTTGCAGGTTTTACACATAGTTTTAAAGGTACATATTGTTGCAGGGTTATTGTTTTAATGTAACGTTAAGGTTTTTAGAAGTAAGAAGTAAGGAGTAAGAGCCAAGAAGTGAGAATTGCAAAAGGGATTGAACGGTTTGTTTGAGCTCTTTTGCCTATGGCAAAAAGCGAGTAGTGAAAGCCCGACCGTGCTTTTTGAAGTACGGGTTTGCCAAACTTCAAAGCATTTTCCAATAACTTCTGCCATCATGTCATAAAGTATCTGCTGGCATAATGATTGACTTATACTCAGCGAAATTAAAATTGAATTAACTTAAAATATATAACATAAACATTATGAGTAAGATTATTGGAATCGACTTAGGGACCACAAATTCTTGTGTAGCGGTAATGGAAGGTAGCGAACCTACTGTAATCCCTAACGCCGAAGGAAAAAGAACGACTCCTTCTGTAATTGCTTTTGTAGAAGGCGGTGAAATTAAAGTTGGTGATCCGGCAAAAAGACAAGCTGTGACCAACCCAACGAAGACCATTTCCTCTATAAAACGTTTTATGGGGAATAAATATTCAGAATCTAAAAGCGAAGCTGAACGCGCTGCTTACAAAGTTGTAAAAGGTGATAACGATACGGCTCGTGTAGATATTGATGGAAGAATGTACACGCCACAGGAATTAAGTGCGATGATTCTTCAGAAAATGAAGAAAACCGCTGAAGATTACTTGGGGCAAGAAGTAACCCGTGCGGTAATTACCGTACCGGCCTATTTTAATGACAGTCAGCGACACGCTACTAAAGAAGCAGGTGAAATTGCGGGTCTTAAAGTAGAGCGTATTATAAACGAACCAACCGCAGCTGCATTGGCATACGGATTGGACAAAAAAGGTATTGACCAAAAAATCGTAGTATTTGATTTTGGTGGAGGTACGCATGATGTTAGTATCCTTGAATTAGGTGATGGTGTTTTTGAAGTACTTTCAACCGATGGTGATACACATTTAGGTGGTGATGATGTTGACCAGAAAATAATAAACTGGTTGGCAGACGAGTTTAAAGCTGAAGAAGATTTTGATCTTCGAAAAGACCCAATGGCGTTACAGCGTTTAAAGGAAGCTGCTGAAAAAGCGAAGATAGAATTATCTTCTGCTGCACAAACAGAGATCAATTTGCCTTACGTAACAGCTACGTCTAGTGGACCTAAGCACTTGGTTAAAACGTTGACCAAATCTAAATTTGAACAATTAATTGCAGATCTTGTAAAAAGAACGATAGCTCCTTGTGAAAAGGCATTAAAAGCAGCCGGACTTTCTAAAAGTGATATCGATGAAATTATATTAGTAGGTGGTTCTACACGTATTCCTGCCGTTCAGGAAGCTGTAGAAAAATTCTTTGGGAAAAAACCTAGTAAAGGAGTAAATCCTGATGAAGTTGTTGCCGTAGGTGCTGCAATTCAAGGTGGTGTATTAACAGGAGATGTAAAAGACGTTCTTTTGCTTGATGTTACACCATTATCTTTAGGTATTGAAACTATGGGAAGTGTAATGACCAAATTAATTGAGGCCAATACAACAATCCCAACAAAAAAATCTCAGGTATTCTCTACCGCTGCGGACAATCAACCAAGTGTTGAAATCCACGTATTGCAAGGAGAACGTCCTATGGCAACCGACAATAAAACAATTGGTCGTTTTCACCTAGACGGAATTCCACCTTCACAAAGAGGAACACCTCAAATTGAAGTAACCTTTGATATTGATGCCAACGGTATTATTAAAGTAAGTGCTACCGATAAAGCAACCAACAAATCACAAGACATTCGTATTGAATCGTCTAGTGGGTTGACTGAGGAAGAGATCAAAAAAATGAAACAAGAAGCTGAAGCAAATGCTGAAAGCGACAAAGCCACAAAAGAAAAAGTGGATAAGTTGAATGAAGCAGATGGAATGATCTTTCAAACCGAGAAGCAACTTAAAGATTTTGGTGATAAATTGTCTGATGATAAGAAAAAACCAATTGAAGATGCTTTAGAAGACTTGAAGAAAGCTTACGAAACTAAAGAAATTGAAACAATTCAACCTGCGTTAGATAAGATTAACGAGGCTTGGAAAGTTGCTTCTGAAGAAATGTACAAAGCTCAGGCTGAAGGACAGCAAGGTGCTCCAGAAGGAGATGCCGGAAGTGAGGATAAAGCTAAAGAAGGTTCATCTGAAAACAGCGATGTTGAAGACGTAGACTTCGAAGAAGTCAAGTAGCCTGCCTTGAGCGCAGTCGAAAGGTAGACTTCGAAGAAGTCAAGTAGCCTGCCTTGAGCGCAGTCGAAAGGTAGACTTCGAAGAGGTAAAATAAATCCTTGATCTTGTTTTAAAATTAGTTAACACAATTGTTAAGAGATAAAACCGCAATCTGAAAAGATTGCGGTTTTTTGTTTAAAAGCTTCTAATTGCGCGCAAATGAAATGCGTTAGCTTTTACTAATGTTTCAGCAATATTAGCACTAAAATGATGACACCAAGCAAGATCAGCATTTTCTTCGGTCGAACTCCAATAATAATTTGTAGCAGAAAACCCTGCAATATTGGTATTAGGTGGGGGTGCTCCTGGGCCGATATTTAAATACATCATCCTTAATTCATATTTTGACGGCATATACCAATCATCAAATCCATTTGAAATTAAATCCTCACAAAAACCAGCTGCTAATAACATACCGCTAGGATAAGTGGTAATTATCATTTTATCATTAAACTTACCTCCATGAGGACCACTATAATACGCTTTAGTAGTTAATGCATAACCTGGTGAGCTTGCATAGGGATATCCTTGAGATTGTTCGGTTAAATTAGCTACCAATCCATGACAGCCTGTTCCATCTAAGTAGAAAATATAGCCACCTTCATGGATATCGCCAACCTTAAGCCCGCATGGTCCCACACTGGAAGTTGATTCAGAGTAAAGGGCGTAAGGTACGCTTGCTAATTCACTCGTTCCACTAATAGTGTAATTTGTGCCGCCTGTAATATCAATTTCTGATTTTATAAAAAAAGGACCCATAGACCAATCTATCCCCGCAAATGTGCCAGAAACAATTGTACCTGTGCCAATTTCTAAGCTAACAAGACCGTTCGCATTAGTTGTGGGTAATTGAGTTTCAACATATACGGCCGTTCCGGCAGGGCTGTTTTGGAGTACTGAAAGTTGCATACCCACTATTTGGTTCGTGACAAGGAGGCCACCATTATCCCTAACAACGGCTTGATAACTCATTTTTTCAGGAGCTTGCGCGAATGCCTCTAACGTTAGCAACAAGAACATAATAATAGATGAAAGATATTTCTTCATAATAAGTTATTTAATTTTTAATAATTCTGAATATTCTACTGTTTTGTTGCTCGTCTGAAACCTTTAGTATGTATATAGCAGATGGTAAAGCAGACATTAGGATGGTTGTGTAATCACTTATAATCGAAGCATTTTGAATTATTTTCGCTTGTAAATTATAAAGTTCATATGATAGATTTCTTGATAATGGATTTGTAGTTTTCAAAACTATAAAAGTTGAAGTAGGATTAGGGCTAATAGAAAGTACTAAATCGTATTTATTTGAAAATGTGTCTAGTATTTCGGAAATTTCATATGGTTGCTGAACTCCTTGTAGTACAAAGCCCTGTGAGCCAGAAATACTAGTATAAACAACTTGACCTATTGAGAAACTCACCGTCCCTCCGGTACCTGAGATATCACCGCCCGCTGGCACAATGGCTTCTTGAGCAGAAAGGATTCCACATAAAATGATACATAATGGTGTTAAAAATCTCATAATTCGAGTTGAAATATTCAAATTATCAATCACAGTAAATTCATTCGTTTTTATTTTGGGGATACGTAAACTAATAAAAAGGGATATTAATATAAATATAATTAAATTATTCATTTTTTAATATAATTTAAAGGAAAATACTGATAATAAGCAATTTGTATAGGACGTTAATCATAAATATAAAAAACTTATATTTTAATCACGAAAGTATATCGGGATGCATTTAAAACAATGATATCAAAACCTTCGGCACGTAAAATATCGGCTAAATTTTGACCATTAAAATTTAAACTGCTGTATAAACCAGCAATGCTTCTAGTGTCACCGGGATCAAAACCATCTAAAACAATAATAGGTTTATTTAAAATTCCATTTACATTATCTAGGAATATTTCATATTCACCTTCGCCAAAATAAGCTTGTGTTTCATCATAACCTTGATAGCCAATACTTGCTAAAATAGGATTTGAAACAAGTCTGTTTGGATTTGAAGTTGAATTGTTTTGACCTAAAAAATAACTTTGAGAAAATGATGCAAGTGAATAAAGAGCAAATACAAAAAAGTATAATTGTTTCATTATTTTTTTATTAAAATTAGAACTTTGGAAAGATAGAATAAAAGAAGATTTTTTCAACACATGAAAAAGGGAAGCATACTCGTAAGAAGTTGTAAAAAGCAATGTCTTAAAACAAAAAAAGCCTATCAATTATGACAGGCTTATGCTAGACACTTAAAAGTATGTTGTTATACTACTTTTACATGAACTGCGTTCAATCCCTTTGGACCTTCTTCAACGTCGTAGCTTACTTTATCACCTTCGCGAATTTCATCTACTAAACCGTTTACATGTACAAAGACATCTTTGTCGCCTGACTCAGGTGTAATAAATCCAAATCCTTTAGCATTGTTGAAAAATTTTACTGTACCGTTACTCATAATATATTTTTATATGTGAGGGCGTAAGTTACTACTTTTCAATTTGATGTAGTAGTTTTGTTCAATATTTATTTTAATAGCCGTTATTTGGAAAATAATAAATGAAAATTTTGGAATTTCAAAACAACTATTCTAGAGGTTTTTTTATTGACAAACCTATAAACTTAAAACAAAAAAAGAGCGACTTCTTAAGAAGCCGCTCTTTTATATGCTTATTTTAAAATATGTATTATTTATTCGTCATCACTTGTTTCAAGAGCGATAACACTATTTGCAGCGGGAGTAAAAACAGGTCTGTCTAAATCTAATGCACTTCCTGAATTAGAAAGTAAGACCATTGAATAACGATCTGACGTGTTAAAATCATTTTCAGCTACTATGAATTCTCTAAGGTTTCTACTACTTGCAAGCTCTGTAGGTAGTTCTCCATTTAAATTATTGTCAAATACATTTAATACTTCTAATTTCGTTAATGTATTAAAAGAGTTTGGTATAGTACCACTAAGCGTATTACTGCTTAAATGTAATTGTTTAAGATTTTTAAGTTTACCTATTTCAGCGGGGATATTTCCGCTTAAGTTGTTTCCGTTAAAGGCAAGTACTTCTAATTTGGAAAGGTTTCCTAATTCAGCAGGAATATTTCCTTGAAGCTTGTTAAAGGATAATTCTAGTATTTTAAGATTTTCAAGATTCCCTAAAGATGAAGGAAGTGTACCTTCAATATTGTTAAAAAGTAAACTAATGCTTACTACTGTATTGTTTTCTACTCCAATACCTTGCCATTTAGTTACAGGTTGGTTAAGATCCCAAGTGTTGTTCCAGTTAGAGCCGTTTGTAGCTTCATAAAAATCTAAAAGGGCTTGCTTTTCTGAAGCGCTAACTTGTGCGAACATTACTAAGGATAGTAATGCAAAACTGAAGGTTAAGATTGCTTTTTTCATAATTTGAGGGCGTATTTATCTTAATAAACAACGTAAAGAAAAGGTTTTATTCCCTTAAATGCAAATATAATCGACGAAAAGCACCGATAAAAGTCACATTTTTTTAGATAAACGGAAAATAAAGTCGGTGTTAACCTCATGAATACCCTGAAAAACCTGAATGTTTAGGCGATCTCCAAATAGTTTTTTTCCTTTAAGATTTTCTTCTGTTTTTCTCGCTTCTGTAATGTATTCATCTTTATTACCATACAAATAGGTAACCTTTGTGGAAGTGGGGAGGTAGTTGAAATCTTCAGCAGTCAATTCCACAGGAATTCCGCCAGAATGTAAAACCAGTTCATCACAGGATATTTTACGACTTGCCAGCCATCGGGTAGCAATAGAAACTCCTTGAGAATAACCCAAAACAATAAAATTAGGAAGGGTTTTGGTTTTTTCTGCTTCAAAAACCACATCAATATAGCTCAAAATATTTGTAGTTTCGGCAATTGTATTCTCTTTGGTAAGCCAAGAGGCACCAACATGTCGAAACTCTTTACCTTGATAATACTTTGATGGTGCTTGCGGAGCAATAATAAAATTTTCGTCGGCATCCAATTGTGAAAAATATTTGATAAAATAGCGGCTCAAATATCCCATTCCATGAAAAACCAACCATACATTTTTTGTTTTTTCAGTAAAGCTATTTAATGTTGAATATGTGTTAGTATTTATATAAGAAACTTGTTTTTCAATCGCCATTTTGCGTATTCGTTTTTGTATTTTTACAAAAGTAACCCTTTCATATGAAGTATTCTAAAGAAGAAGCCCTTGCAATATGTAATAAGATGTGTAAAAACACTCTTATGGAAACACTGGAAATTGAATTTATAGATGTTACTGATGATACTATAGTTGCAAGAATGCCAGTAACTTCAAAAGTACACCAACCCGATGGAGTTTTACATGGCGGTGCTTCTGTAGCACTTGCAGAAAGTGTTGGTAGTGCGGGCGCACTTGTGTTTTTGGATGCCAAAAATATCATCATCCGCGGAATAGAAATTTCGGCGAACCACATAAAAAGTGTTAAAGAAGGCTATGTATATGCTAACGCGAGTATTCTTCATAAAGGAAGAACCACTCAATTATGGCACATTAAAATAACCAATGAAGCAGGCGAACTGGTTTCTATGGTAAAATTAACTACAATTACTTTACATCGAAATTGATTATGGAATATACTTTACTTCTTCAAAAGATTGAAAGTCATTATAAAAATCAACTTCCATTTATTCTTTATTCCCTTCCTGATAGCAACCGTGTAATAGTCTATTTGCAAAAGGATTCAACGCTTTATGAAACGATGGATTTTACTGAAAAAAGTGTGGTATTTGCACCTTTTGATTATAAAGAAGTCGCTATTTGTATCCCGGCAGAACATTCAGAATTGTTTGAAATTGAATATGACAAAAAATCATTCCCTGATTCTGAAATCAAAATAACAGAAGATGAAGAAGAGAAAGAGCGATATATAAAAATGGTTCAGAAAGCCCGAAATACTATTTTATTACAGAATGCTAATAAAATAGTGGTTTCTAGAAAGAAAAAAATTCCCATACCCGATTTTGATTTATCGAATCTAATAGAATCCTTATTAAATACGCACCCATCTGCATTTCGCTATGTTTGGTATCATCCTAATACCGGACTTTGGTGTGGAGCGACTCCTGAAATTCTAGTAGAGACTGATGGGGTTTCCTTTTCTACAATGGCATTGGCAGGAACTCAAGTTTATTCTAAAAACACTTCAGATTATTGGTCACCCAAGGAAATTGAAGAACAAAAATTGGTCACAGATGTGATAACCAATAATTTGCAGAATATTACTTCAGTTTTAAAAATTTCAAAAACATATAACCAACGTGCGGGGACTTTAGTTCATTTAAGAACAGATATAAAAGGTATTTTAAAAAAGGGGAAAGCAACTTTGGCGACCATTTCTTCTTCCTTACACCCAACTCCTGCGGTTTGTGGAACACCAAAAAAAAATGCAAAGAACTTTATTCATGAGAATGAAGAATACGACAGGGAATATTATACCGGTTTTATCGGGCCGATACATAAAGAAGATGCCGTTTCTCAATTGTTTGTTAACCTAAGGTGTATGAAAATTGAAAAAAACACAGCTTGGTTATATGTAGGAGGTGGAATTACCGGAGGCTCTGTACCTATAGATGAATGGGAAGAAACAAAAAATAAGCTACATACCATGTTGCAAGTATTGCAACCTGTACTTAAATAATTATTATTTTTAAAAATTCATGAGATTTTCTGATAAACCCCTTTCGCAAATAATCACACAATTGTGTCTTGCCAAGCAAATAGATAACATTGTGATTTCACCCGGATCACGAAATGCTCCTTTAACAATTGGTTTTACAGAACATCCTTCATTTAAAAATTTCAGTATAGTAGATGAACGCTGTGCCGCTTTTTTTGCTTTGGGAATGGCACAACAACTAAAAAAACCTGTAGCCCTGGTTTGTACTTCGGGGTCAGCTTTGCTAAATTATTACCCGGCTATTGCAGAAGCCTTTTACAGCAATATTCCCTTGGTTATTTTGTCGGCTGATAGACCCGAAAACCTTATTGATATTGGCGACGGACAAACTATTCGGCAGGAAAATGTGTTTGCGAACCATATTTTATACAGTGCCAACTGCAAAGAAGGAGACGATTATTTTGTGCACAACGAAACCCAGATAAACATTGCACTTAACACCGCAATCGAATTACAAGGGCCGGTACATATAAACCTTCCGTTTTCGGAACCTTTATATAAAAGTGTTGAAGATCTTCAGGTAAGACCACAACATGTACCTGCACGAACTCCTTCAGAAGATATAAAGGAAGACCTTTCTCCTTTCTTTCAGCAATGGAATAAAAGTAAAAAGAAAATGATATTGATAGGGGTTTTGGCTCCAGGAAGTATTGAGGAAAAATTTATTAATGCCTTGGCGCTAGATGAAAGCGTTATTGTACTTACCGAAACAACTTCCAATACACATCACAAAAACTTTTTCCCAGCAATCGATCAATTGATCGCTCCTTTACAAGAGGAAGATTTTAAGAAACTTCAACCCGATATTTTAGTCACTTTTGGAGGAATGATAGTTTCAAAAAAAATAAAATCCTTTTTACGAACTTATGCACCAAAAACACATTGGCATGTAGATTCAATAAAAGCCTTTGACACTTTTTTTAGCTTAAAACATCATTTTGAAACGACTCCTAACACGTTTTTAAAATTATTTTTATCAAAGGCAGAATCCGTCAAAAGTCCATATCAAAAGAATTGGTTGTCTGTAAAGGAACACAGACTTCAAAAACATAAGGCATATGTAAAAGAAATACCTTTTTCAGATTTTAAGGTCTTTTCTGAAATTTTTAAAACGATTCCTCGCGATATTCAATTGCAAGTAAGTAATAGTACAGCTATTCGCTATGCACAACTTTTTCAACTGCATCCTTCTTTAAAAGTTTTTTGTAACCGTGGCACCAGTGGTATCGATGGGAGTATGAGTACCGCAGTAGGAGCAGCTTTTGCGTCATCAGATCCAACACTTTTTATTACAGGAGATCTAAGTTTCTTATACGACAGTAATGCGCTGTGGAATAATTATATTCCGAAGGATTTTAAAATTATCATTCTTAATAATGAAGGTGGGGGGATTTTCAGGATCTTACCGGGAGCGAAAGACACCGAACATTTTGATCGCTTTTTTGAAACTAAACATCACCTTACTGCCGAACATCTAGCTGCTATGTATCATTTTGAATACACAACTGTAAAGGAAGAAAAAAGCTTACAAGAAAAATTAACCAACTTTTTCTCATCTTCTGAAAAGCCCAAAATATTGGAAATATTTACCCCTTCTGAAATAAATGACACCGTTTTGCTGAATTACTTTCAATATATCAAATAGTTATTGTTGATATAATTTTCAAGTTGCTGTCTTCAGAATTAAGTACCTTTGCAGTCTATGATAAAATTAGGGGAATACAACACGCTTACCATTTTACGGGAAACCGAACCCGGACTCTATTTAGGTGATGGCGAGGATGAAGAAAATGTAATTTTACTTCCACATAAATACAAACCAGAATCTTTTGAGATTGGCGAAGATATAAGTGTTTTCGTGTATCTTGATAATGAAGAAAGACCTATTGCTACAACCTTAGAACCTTTTGTGCTGCTCAATGATTTTGGTTATTTACATTGTAGCGACGTTACAAAGTACGGAGCTTTTATGGATTGGGGATTGGAAAAGCAATTGTTTGTTCCGTTTAAAGAACAGGCTCGCCCAATGAAACAGGGTAATTGGTATATTGTTCATCTATCTTTAGATGAATTGACCAGTCGACTTGTAGGTTCCAGTAAAACGAATAAGTTTGTTCAAAATGAAACCCTTACCGTTGAAAAATTTGAGGAGGTGAACATTCTTGTAACTCACCTTACCGAAAAAGGAGCCAATGTAATTATCAATGGCGTTCACAAAGGTTTAATTTATAGCGAAGATATTTTTGAAGACATTCGTACTGGAGACCGTATTAAAGGGTATATAAAAAAGATACGTGAGGACAATAAGATAGATGTTATCCTTCAGGCGCCCGGTTACCGAAGTATAGAACCCAACGCAAATTTTATTCGCGAGGAGCTTGAAGCTGCTGGAGGTTTCTTTCCGTTGCACGATAAGACCGATGCCGAAATTATTAAAAGAGAATTGGGGATGAGCAAAAAAAGCTTTAAAAAGGCAATCGGTACACTCTATAAAGACAAACAGATCGTTATAAAAGAAGACGGGATTGAACTAGTATAGTAGTAATGTTTTAGACACGTTGTCACTCACCATATTTATTTTTCAGGTCTTTTTCTAAATTTTTAAACACGTAATCGTGTTCTTGTTCAATTCCTATTTTTTCCAAAGGTTGCCAATAAAATCTCGGGTATAATTCAGAAGTGTAGGTAGTTATTCTTGTCATTAAAGTTTGTCCGTTTTCTAATTCTTCAAACAGGTAAATAGCTTCTTTAAATCCAAGCCATTTTCTACCAGTCAATTGATAGTCAATGACGTCCATTTTCAAGATCTTGCCTTTTTCAAGTTGTGTAATTTTCTCTACAATTTGTCCGCCTTCAAAGTAGCAAGTTCTTATTCCTCCAACTTTTTCTTCTTCAAGAATGCATTTTTGAGGAATTGGCAAATCAAGTTTCATTAAAAAAGGTTTTTCAGCATTAAGGGTATCCACCGATTTTATTGTTTCGTAAACTTCCATTGCGGAATAGGGTAGCGTTATTTCAGATTTTATTTCTATAATATTATTGTCATTTTTATTAAATTCTGTTTCTACAAATCCAAAAGCTAGGAATAAACAGAATGGAAGAATCGAACTCTTTAATAAATTTTCTTTCTTATCTTTTTTATAGTAGCTGTTGACTAAATATTTTACAAATGCCCCAAGAGCAACTGCTACAATAATTATAGGCAATGCCATCAAAATACAAATCATTCCTTCAAGTTTGATTGCTAAAAGCAAAATAAAAAAGATGATGAGGGAAATGATTAATCCCCATAAACTAATGGCTTTAATAGTAGATTTTCCTAAAATGAATCCAAGTAAAAAAAATAAAAGGAAAAAGAATGAAAAACCATATCCTATCAGTTCATAATGAAGTAACAAAAATCCTATTGACAAAAAAGCCAGACCAATGAATATTGAAATGATGAACTCTTTTTTCATAAGACGAACAAATTCTTAATACCCGTACGGATTATATTTTTGATAGGTGTAAGGTGAATAATAAGAAGACCTGCCCAGATACTGGTTAGAAGGGCGGATATCATACCAACCACGTGATTCTTGATAAACTGAATTCTCTACTGTAGTAGAAGCTCTAAGTCCATTTTTGTTCTGATAAATAGTAATCCCATTCTTGTTGTAGGAACTCTCTAAACGAATAGCAGCAATATTTACTTGTGCTTTTTGAGTATTGGAATTTTCCATGGCAGCAACCATATCTACAGGAATCCAATAATTATCTTCGGTAACTTCAAAAGAAGGAAGTTTACTGGAAAAGGGTTTTAAGGTACTTCCTCCTAGGGAATAGGAATTTATTTCAGGAATTTTAGGCAACCTATCTGCTTTTATCTTTATAAAGCGGGTCTCAAGATCGAGTTGCGCCGAAGCCATCGCCGAAGTAAAAATAAAAAGCAAACAGAAAAATATTCTCATTTAATATTTTTTATAAATTTAATTTTGAAGTTGTGCTTTTAGGCACCGCGTCTTTATGTACCATAACGCTTATAGCCTTCAGTTTCATATACGCTTCACTAAAATAAACATAGCCTCCGTTGGTAGTTCGGTTTTCATCGGTTCCCCAACTGTTTTTTACTTTGTAGTATTTTGTACCATTCTGGTCTTTCAATATTCCTGTAATATGCATTAAATGGTCATCGGTGGTGTTGTAATTTTCAAATTCTTCTTGACGATATTCTTGAGTGATCTTTTTTTCTGGATAAATGCCTTGTAATGCTTTTATGTTGTTTTCAGCATCTTCAGGGATAACCGCCACACCGTCTTTTGAAGAAAATGTGCGTTCGCTTACATCGCAATCCAACTCTACAGTATATCCATTTTGTATGGAATTATCGATAGTTGACATCATTTCATCTAAAGGAACATTATACATACTGCCGTTGCTGAAATTATCAGGGATATTTAATATAAATTTCGAATAGAAGGGAGCTTGTGTAAAAGAAGTGATGGTTACATAATCATCCGCATTAATTTTTGTCATTTTTAAAAATGAATTCGGGGTGTATTGCTTTCCTTCATACATAAATTCACTAACGTTCTTTCCCAAATAGGCATTGAGAACACCTTCTATGGCAGGCTTCCATTTGTTGCTCAATTTTCTACCGGGATTATCGATATATGTATTCATCATCGCAGTAAGCACTGCAATCATTTCAGCGTGATCATAACTTTTTTCTCCTGCAAATAATCCGCTATACGCTTCTTCGGGTACCAATCCGTAATCGCGGACAGAATTCATAACATCATGCGCCAGTCCTCCTTCACTAAATTGTGCTTTTCCTTGTCGCATCAAATAATTCTCTGCTTTTTTAGGATAGGTATTTCGTACTTGGTACATTTCCGAAAGGTCAATTTGCTTCCTCGTTAATCGCATGATTTCACTTTCCAAAAAAGAAGAAGTTGAAAAACTCCAACAGGTTCCGGTACGTCCTTGACTTATTACTGGTGTCGCTTCAAGGTCTATGGTATTTGTAAATTTATAGGCTTCCTGAGCGGTTAGGGTAGTGGTAATAAAAAGGATTCCGAAGAAAAAAAACAGATTTCGCATGATAATAATGTAAATGAAGATTAATTTTTGAGATTACTGCCTTAACAGGAATGTTTATCTTTGAGGTAAAAATAAAAAATATGCCGACAATTAACTGGAAAACCGTAAAAGAATATAGTGATATCACGTATAAAAAATGTGAGGGGGTGGCACGTATTGCCTTTAACCGTCCTGAGGTTCGTAATGCCTTCCGACCCAAGACAACTGCCGAACTTTTGGATGCCTTTCACGATGCTCAGGAAGATATCAACATTGGCGTGGTGTTATTGTCTGCGGAAGGTCCTTCCCCTAAAGATGGCGTATATAGTTTTTGCAGCGGGGGAGACCAAAAGGCACGCGGGCATCAGGGATATGTGGGTGACGATGGCTACCATCGATTGAACATTCTCGATGTGCAACGATTAATCCGTTTTATGCCTAAGGCAGTTATTTGTGTTGTTCCGGGATGGGCAGTTGGCGGCGGACATAGTTTACATGTGGTTTGCGATCTTACTTTGGCAAGTAAAGAACACGCAATCTTTAAACAAACCGATGCCGATGTTACCAGTTTCGATGGTGGCTACGGAAGCGCTTATCTAGCTAAAATGGTAGGGCAGAAGCGTGCTAGGGAGATATTTTTCCTCGGAAGAAATTACAGCGCACAACAAGCCTTTGAGATGGGAATGGTAAATGCCGTTATCCCGCACGCCGCATTAGAAGATACTGCCTTTGAATGGGCGCAGGAAATATTGGCAAAATCACCTACTTCTATTAAAATGTTGAAATTCGCCATGAACCTAACCGATGATGGTATGGTTGGCCAACAAGTGTTTGCTGGCGAAGCTACCCGACTTGCCTATATGACCGATGAAGCCAAAGAAGGTCGCGATGCATTTTTAGAAAAACGGAAGCCTAATTTCGATAAAAAGTGGTTGCCGTAACTGAAAATCCTTCAATTACTTCCTATATTTGATATAAATCTTTTAAAATGAATATTCAAACTGAAAAAATAGAATTGGCAAAACTGTTATTGAATACCAATAACCCTAAAATCATTCAAGCTATAAAACAGATTTTTAAAAAAGAAAATGTGTCTGATTTCTATGATGAATTGTCACAAACTGAAAAAGAAGAAATTAAAAAAGCTTCTCATGAAGTTAATGAAGGAAAAACAATAGACTATAATACCTTCTTAGAAAAGCATAGGTAATGTATAGACAGGTATTTATTTCTAATACGGCAGAAAAAAAATTAGCTTCTCTTTGATTATTTACTTATAGAATGGTCTGCCAAAGTAAAAGCCGATTTTATTAAAGTTCTAGATAAGAATATACAGCTTATTAGAAAACATCCTGAGAGCTTTCCGGTCTCTTTAAAAGATAAAGGACTTCATAAATGTGTAATTACAAAACAAACTTCTTTGTATTATAGATTCGATTCAAATACTATTTATATTATTACAGTATTCGATACAAGACAAAATCCCGCTAAACTAAAGAAAGATATTTGAATTCCAGACCAACTTATCTAGCTTGGTTTCATTAATCCAAGGCGTTGATCGCTAGCGATTATCTTAACGATGTTGGTCAATTAAAATAACATTTCCGTCAGGGTCGGTTAGCATTATACTTGCAGGTCCGGTAGTGTTGTCGTCAGCTTCACTCGTTAATTCAATGTTTTTATCTTTTAGCTGTTGTTGGATTTCTCTAACATCAGTAAACGTTTCTGTATTTTTTGCGTTTTCGTCCCAGCCAGGGTTAAACGTCAAAATATTACCTTCAAACATCCCTTGAAATAATCCTATTAGCGCATTTCCATTCTTCATGATAAGATATTTGTGTTCCATACTGCCGCCAAAAACCTTAAAGCTTAAGTTTTCGTAAAATTGTTTTGATGTCTCCAGATCTTTCACATTAAGGCTCATTGAAAATGCCCCTAGTTTCATATCGTTTTCGTTTTGTGTGTCCATATGCATAGTTGATTGGTTGCTGGGTGTAGCTTGTTGTGCATAAAGAGTGGTATTATAAAAATTCATTCCAAAGGAAGTGATGATTGCTAAGAGTAATAAAGCTGTCTTTTTCATTTTGCTGATGTTTAGTTTTCCAGTGTGAAGTTATTAAAAGTTCTTCTTATAAAAAAAACACCAAAGATTTTGCTTTGGTGCTTTGTATATTGGTAGTGTGAGGGTTACTTCATTGTAATATGTTCCGAAAATTCGTGTACGGCTTCTTCTATTTGGGTTTCACCTTGTAGTATTTCGAAAGCTTGGTTTTTTGCCATGTCGGTATCTAAAGCAGCAACTAAGGTGCTTGCAACGTCCTGTCGGCTTATCTCCCCGCGTTCATTTAATTTTTCTTTTAGTTTGATTTTCCCCGTTCCTTCCTCATTATTCAAGGCTCCCGGTCGTACAATGGTAAATGTAAGTCCGCTAATATCGAGGTACTGGTCGGCATTGTGCTTTGCCTCTAGGTATTCTTTTAGTTCGGTGGCTTGTTCGGGGGCATCAGCTCCCATACTGCTAAGCATTACAAACTTTTTAATACGTTCTTTCTTTGAAGCTTCAATTAGGTTCTTAGCCCCTTCTTGATCAACGCCTTTTACATTCTTTCCTCCGGAGCCAGCAGCAAATATTACTTTATCGATACCTTGTACTGCGTGGGAGAGATCCTTTTCTAGGTCTCCTAATACCGTGCGCACCTCCTTGCTATTAAATTGCTCCATTTGTTCTTCTTTGCGAACCATGGCAACAGGGTTATATTGTTCCGATTTCTGTAAAAGTGTGATTATTTTTTTTCCGGTGGTGCCGTTTGCACCTGCTACTAAAATATTTTCCATACCCTAAGATACGGTCTTACTTTTAACCCTAAAAACAAGCAGAGCTGTTTAACTTGAAATTAATAGTTTTTGTGGTTTTAAAAGGGTTTTTTATTCATTTTCTAAGCGGTCGAGCATTCTTTTCATTTCAGCTATTTCTTTTTCCTGTGCTTTAATGATATCCTCGGCCAATTTTTTTACTTCCGGGTCTTTGATGTCTGCTCGGTTACTGGTAAGTATTGCGATAGAATGATGAGGGATCATGGCTTTCATCCATTTTACATCACCTATGGGTATTTGTTGGCGAACTAAATATGTAGAACTGACCATCAATAAAATACTTCCTATAATTATAGCTGTATTTTTCACCTTGTTTTTATACATCTTCAGCATAAACAAAAGCATAATAATTGCCATTCCGCCAATGCCTATAAAGGTCATATACATTCTCGTCCAGCTAAAATAAATATGGCTGAATTCATACGTATTAAAATACATGGTGATGTACATTGAAATGGCAGAAAAGATTAACATTAGAATAAATGTGAAGTAATTTGATTTTTTCATTTTAAAGGTTTTTTGTGGTTGTACTTAGTATGTTATAAACAAAAGGAATAATATTATTTGTCCCCATTTAGGTGTTTATATGTTACGTTCTTCTCAAAAATAAAACAAAACCTATTAAATGCGCAACCTTATTAACGTTACCTTAAGGATATTACAAAAAAACGCCGAAGATATTTTCTCCAGCGTTTTTTTTTATTGACTTATAATCTATTTACTATACGCATCGGTATGTACATTCTTTACTGCCCGCCCGCTTGGGTCGTTCATATTTTTAAAACTCTCATCCCATTCCAATGCTACAGGCGAACTACAAGCAACACTAGGAACAGACGGCACACTTAAGGCTGCCGTATCACTTGGGAAGTGTTCCGCAAAGATACTACGGTAATAAAATTCTTCTTTGCTACTTGGCGTTTGTATAGGGAATTTATACTTGGCATTGGCAAGTTGTTCATCGCTAACGGCTTCGTTTACCATTTCCTTTAAACTATCTATCCAGCTGTAACCAACCCCATCACTAAATTGTTCTTTTTGCCTCCATGCCACACTTTCGGGTAACATATCTTCAAAGGCTTTCCGCAGTATCCATTTTTCCATACGCTCTCCGTTAATCATTTTATCCGACGGATTGATTCGCATGGCAACATCCATAAATTCTTTATCGAGAAAAGGAACACGACCTTCAATACCCCAAGAAGCTAATGATTTGTTGGCACGAAGACAATCGTACATATGAAGTTTATCCAGCTTGCGTACATTTTCATTATGGAATTCCTCTGCATTCGGTGCTTTATGGAAATATAAATATCCTCCAAAGATCTCATCGGCTCCTTCTCCTGAAAGTACCATCTTTATTCCCATAGCCTTAATGGCTCTAGCCATCAGATACATAGGTGTAGAAGCACGAATGGTTGTAATATCATATGTTTCCAGGTGGTAAATAACATCTCGTACCGCGTCAATCCCTTCCTGAATGGTAAATTTTATTTCGTGGTGAACCGTGCCTAAATGTGTTGCTACTTTTTTGGCTGCAGCAAGGTCGGGTGAACCTTCAAGCCCGATGGCAAAACTATGTAGTTGAGGGTACCAAGCTCCTTCGGTATCATCACTTTCAATACGTTTGTCGGCATACTTTTTTGCTATGGCTGAAGTGATGGAGCTGTCCAACCCTCCACTTAGCAAAACCCCGTAAGGAACATCACTCATTAACTGCCGATGTACAGCATCTTCCAACGCTTTTCTAAGGGTTTTAATATCTGTTTCATTCTCTTTTACGTTTTCATAATCCATCCAATCGCGAGAATACCAACGTTTCAATTCGCCTTCACGGCTATCTAAATAATGCCCCGGAGGGAAAAGTTCAATTTTTGTACAAATTCCTTCCAAAGCTTTTAATTCGGAAGCCACATAAAAAGTACCGTTTTGATCCCAACCAATATAAAGGGGAATAATACCCATATGGTCGCGAGCAATTAAATAGGCATCGTTCTCAACATCATAGAGTGCAAACCCAAAAATGCCGTTTAACTCATCAAGAAAGGAAGCCCCTTTTTCTTTATATAAAGGAAGGATTACTTCACAGTCGCTTTTGGTTTGAAAGGTGTACTTGCCTTCAAATTGTTTACGTAGTTGTAAGTGATTATAGATTTCTCCATTGGCAGCAAGCACTAAATTTTTATCCGAAGAAAACAACGGTTGTTTCCCTGAAGTTGGATCAACGATCGCAAGCCTCTCATGGGCCATAATAGCCTTTTCATTACTAAAAATTCCACTCCAGTCCGGCCCGCGATGCCGAATACACTTTGCCATTGACAATACCTGAAGGCGTAAAGCATCAGCAGGTTCTTTAAGTTTAAAAGCACATACAATTCCACACATAATAATTCCCACAAAGGCGGAAACCTCTTGAGTAAGATTTCCAACCTTTTTTGCGGTCTCCTTGTTTTATTGTCCCCACATAATTTGGGAACTTTTGGTTAATAATTAATTGTTTTTAAACCATTTTGGTTTAAAAAAAAAGCCTGTCAAGTAAAAACTTGACAGGCTTATATATCGCGACAAGTTTTTGCTACGGCAGTCTATTATTATTGTTATTATTAAAATTGAAAGCTTGCATAAACTTGTAATTATCTTTTGTTATTTGGCTAAAGTATATCATTTATTTTAAAACCACTTAAAATAATTCAAAAAAGATCTATACTTTTTTTTAACTTATTCTTTAAAATATCTTTATCTATTTACTAAATAACACAATTTCAGCAGGTAACGCATCCTTCTCTATTTTATTACCGTTTATATCGTAATAAACATCTAAGAACCTGTTGTCTTCCTGTAAACGTATGCTGTATAATTCAAATTTTGATCTGTAAAGGGTAATGAAATTAGCATGTTCTACCACAAAATCGGGGTGGTCTTGTTTTATTTTCAAAAAAATAGTTTGTGGCAACTGGTTCTTTCGCATAAATTGCGAGCTATACAGTAAAAAGCCGTTAGTAAGGTAAGTAGCTTTATGTCCAGGGACAGAATTTTGCTGAAAACTTGAGCGATAGAATACAGTATCGTTTACTTTGGTAAAGGGTTCTCTTTGTAGATGCCATCGGGTTACAAAACTTTCGGGGAATGAATTTAACTGACTCTCTTGAACAGCGATAGGTACATTGCCTTCTCCAATGTCTTCATAGGTAACCCTTCCACTTTGAGCGTTTAGGGAAAATACCGGAAGAATAATACATAATAGTAGGGTAAAAATATTTCTCATGGTATATGTGTTTTAGCGTTATACGCTAATAAGATACATACATTACATCTAGAAAACCAACACTTTATGACTATCTTAACTTCGGAAAGCTCTTCGGATTTGCCTCATGCATGATCCCGTAAACTTTTTCAAAAACATCTTCTATTGAAGGTTTACTAAAATAATCGCCATCTGTACCATAAGAAGGTCTGTGTTGTTTTGCTGAAAGCGTTTGGGGCTTACTGTCAAGGTATTTGTAGCCATTTTGCTCATCTACAATATGATCCAGTATATAGGCAGAAGCACCTCCTGGTACGTCTTCATCGATTACAAGTAAACGGTTGGTCTTTTCAACACTTTTTACAATATCGTGATTAAGGTCTAAAGGAAGTAAGGATTGTACATCAATCACTTCCGCATCAATACCCACTTGCAGTAATTCTTTTGCAGCTTCCTGAACGATACGTAAGGTACTTCCGTAAGAAACCAACGTAATATCAGTTCCTTCTTTTATGGTTTCTACTTTTCCGATGGGAGTGCGGAGTTCGCCTAAATTAGTCGGCATTTTTTCCTTTAAACGGTATCCGTTCAAACATTCAATAACAAGGGCAGGTTCATCTGTTTCCAACAAGGTGTTGTAAAATCCTGCTGCCTTTGTCATATTTCGGGGTACTAAAACATACATCCCTCTAAGAAGGTGAATCAATCCCCCCATTGGCGATCCACTGTGCCAAATACCTTCTAGGCGGTGTCCACGAGTTCTTACAATAAGAGGAGCCTTTTGTTTTCCTTTGGTTCTATAGCGAAGGGTCGCAAGGTCGTCACTCATTATTTGAATACAGTAAAGAATATAATCGAGATACTGGATCTCAGCAATAGGGCGGAGGCCACGCATAGCCATTCCGATACCCTGACCTAGAATCGTAGCTTCACGAATTCCTACATCGGCCACTCGCATTTCGCCGTATTTTTCCTGCAAACCTTCCAATCCTTGATTTACATCACCAATGGCACCACTGTCTTCACCAAATATCAACGCATCTGGGTGTTTTTTTAAGATAGCGTCAAAATTATCACGCAAAACTACACGTCCGTCTACATCTTCTGAATTTTCGGCATAGGTTGCTTTTACTTCAGAAATTGTTTTTGCATTCTCTTCAGCCTCCGAATAAAGATGCGAACTAAATTTAGGTTGAATGGTTTCAAAATAATTGGCTATCCATTCCTGAAGTTGTTTCTTTTCGGTTGAATTTTCACTTACTACATATCGCAGTGCTTTACGGGCAGTACTAATTATATCCTTCCGTAAAGGCTCTTGTTCTGAAGCGAGTTCATTTTTTAATTTTTCTATAAAATTTTTATTGTCACTACTTTCAGCCAGATTTTGCAATAAGGTAAGCGCCTCTTGCTGTTCTTTTTTCTGAGGAGAGACAAAGGCTTCCCACGCAGCTTTTTTACCGTGACGGACTTCCTTTTTAATGGATTTTTCCATTTCAACAAGTTCTTTTTCCTCGGCAAAATTGTTTTCCAGTATCCAGTTCCGCATTTTTACATTACAGTCAAAATCACCTTCCCAACGTAAGCGATCTTCATTTTTGTAACGTTCGTGCGATCCACTTGTAGAGTGTCCTTGCGGCTGTGTAAGTTGTTGTACATGTATTAAAACGGGTACGTGTTCTTCACGGGCAATATTCCCTGCTTTTTCATAAGCTTCAACCAATGCAGGATAATCCCATCCATTTACACGGATGATCTCAAGTCCATTTTCATCTTTATTACGCTGAAATCCTTTTAAAACTTCACTTATATTTTCCTTTGTGGTTTGGTACTTTGCGTGTACAGATATTCCGTATTCATCATCCCAAACGCTCATTACCATAGGAACTTGTAATACTCCTGCGGCATTAATGGTTTCCCAAAAAAGACCTTCACTGGTACTTGCATTTCCAATGGTTCCCCAGGCAACTTCATTCCCGTTGATAGATAAATTGGTTTTATTTTCAATTCCTTTTACCTTCCTATAAATCTTTGAAGCTTGTGCCAGTCCTAAAAGGCGTGGCATTTGTCCCGCAGTAGGGGAGATGTCGGCACTACTATTTTTTTGAGCGGTAAGATTTTTCCAACTTCCGTCTTCGTTTAGGCTGTGGGTTGAAAAATGCCCTCCCATTTGGCGGCCTGCACTCATGGGATCGGCTTCAATATTGGTATGACCGTATAATCCTGCAAAAAATTGTTGAATAGTTAATTCGCCAATAGCCATCATAAAGGTTTGGTCTCTGTAATAACCACTTCGCCAATCACCATTTTTAAAGGCTTTTGCCCAGGCAAGTTGTGGTATTTCTTTCCCATCACCAAAAATCCCGAACTTGGCCTTTCCGGTAAGAACTTCACGACGTCCCAACAAACTGCATTCGCGACTGGTAACGGCTATTTTATAATCCTTTATAACTTCGGTTTTAAAATCGTCGAAAGAAAGGTCGCTATGTGTTTGTGGTTTTGTCTGCATATTCATTGGAATTTGTATTTGCAAAAGTAAAGAAAACAGCTGTGTTTTACAACGTAGTATTTTAATGATTTCTTAAAGGTTGTTGTTGAATATTTATAATATTCAGCTTAATTATATTCCTTACAGTCAGGGGAGAAGGTAATTAAATAGGATGTTAATACCATTCGCGGGTGAAGAGCCCAAGCAAAGTGCTAATATCCAAAGTTACGATAAAACGAATTTTTTGATCGTAGTTGTCTAGACCTGGCTCCCAACCTAAATTGGAATAAAGGGGAAAGTAAAGTTCAAAGTAATCGGTTACAAGGCTTACACGCACACCAGTGTCAAATACAGCTTTGGTGCCCCTTTCTTTGTTATGGACTAATCCTGCGTCTCCATACGCATAGATCCATTTCCAAATATTGGTGCTAGCATTAAGCGTAGTGATCCAGCTATTTGCAAAGGCAGGTTCAAGCTGGGATTTAAAACCTCCTTCAGCAACAACGAGTTGCTGACTAAAAAGACCGGTATCTTCACTCCTTCCGTAGTAGTTATAATCAAACATATAGTCGGTAGGTCTGTCTAAAGCAAAGCTGAAAAAATCATCATCATTTCTTGTATCATTAAATAAAAACAAACCGGCAAACAAGCGTACATTTAATTGACGGTTATTAATAAATAATTTTCTGTATTCGAAAGTCGTAGAAATCTTACTGAATTTTTGTGAGATCTGGTAATCTATACTTCCCCTAAAATAATTAATAAGGTTAGGGTTTGAATATACATACTGAAAATTAAAAACACTGTAACTGGGATCCTGGTTGGGATCGGCCGGATTGTCGTCACGGATCACATTTACATTCCGAAGGTTTATATACTGTTTTTCGTTATCCCTAAGGTCTTTGTTTCTAAAAGCAAAGGACATATAAGGAGTGAATTTCCGATAAAAAAGACCTTCGTTATATGAATATCTGTTGCCGGAAATTCCATAACGCATTGCATACAAGTTTTCTTCATTTACCCGTTGTGTATAGGAAATCGATCCTGAACCTATAATTGTTTTTGATGTAAAACCGTATTGGGGCTCAAGCTTGTAGTAAAGTCCTTTGGGAAGCACAGTTTTATTGTAAAGTTTAGGACCTATACTTATACCATCATATAAATTGTATTCAAATACAGGCATAAAAAATAACTGGTTGTACTTTGGGTCCTCCACATCCTGAAATAAGCGAAACTGAACTGGCCGGTTCAATAATCCGTTTAAGTTTTTATAATTATTCCTCCGGTTATATTCAGGAATAACAGTTTCATAATTTAGTGCCAGTTTTTTTACATTTTCAGCAGGCACAACAGCGGTAATTATAGAATCAAAAGGTTGTGACCATTTTTTAAAAACAACGCTATCTTTATCTATACCATAAACTGAAACCGGCATGGCTTTCTTTTGAAAGTTTTTTATAACTACTTCTAATGAATCCCCTCGTTTTTTTACTTTTTTTATTTTAAAGTCAATTGGAGTTCGTGTATCTATATAGTTGTCAAAAAACCAATTTACAGGCAGTGTGGTGTTCTTTGAAATGGTTTCTTCAAATTTTGAGGCTGTAACAGGCTTTAATTTATTTTCCTCATAAAACTGTTTTATACTTTTATCCAGATTTTCCTTTCCTATATAATCTGAAAGATATTTTAGCCCGTTTCCTGCGTAGTAATCATTGGCAATATTCATATTGAATTTGAGCAAGGAATCTTTGGGAGTGGTTAATCTTTGATTCAAATTGCTTCGTGCCATATTCATATAAAGCAAAGGATATTGGTCATTGAATTCAAGCTTGGCACCATTTGCCCACTTAATGATCCAGAAATTACTTAAACTCCCAATTATTTTCATTTTTGGATAGTAGGTGTTTACATATTCCATCATGAGATAGATTTGTATCCCTCCGTGAAGCCAATATTCGTTCCGCGGATTTAAATGAATTGTATTTTCAATGTATTTACGAGACATGCTTTTAAGCAACTGCATATCATTTTCAAAGCCAACCGGAAACGGACTTATAAAATTGGGTAGTTGGTTAAGTCCATATACAGGATTACTTTTATAATCGGCCTCGCTTATCACCATTTTTGTAAAAGGGTAAGAGCCAAGTTTATCTGTTAAAAACCGAGTGATCCTGTCTACGGTTAAAGCATGAATGGGTGCAGATACCTTACTGTCTTTAATATTGGTTATTAACTCTATGCGATCTGTAACCACCGTTTCAAATGTTAGAATATGCTCTAAGTAGATGTCTGCATTTGTGCGGTTTTCCCCCTCAAGGATGGTTGTTTTAATTCCTTCGGAAGTATTTTCAGAAACGACATCCAGACTTGAAGTCAAGGAATAATTTGCAGGTGTTTTAAATTCAATTGAAAAATGTGAAGGATTTAAAAAAAGGTCGTCTGTGTTTTTATTGCTATACATTTTCCATGAACCGTCATATACAGCTGGTGAAATATACCAATACTTTAACTTGTAATTATTTGATTTTGTAACTCCGTAGCGAGTAAATTTTGTGTCGGGTAGTTTTACGGAATAAATTAATTTAATAAGATAGCTCTCTCCCGGTTGGATTGTTTTTTCAGGAGTTATTTTTATAATATCTACATATTCTTTCCTATTCCAAGTAATAGGCTGAGATTGTTTATTTACAATACTAAAAATGGTGGTTTTACCGCGATCTTCATCTTTTTCAAAATGAAAACCACTATCATAATTTTCAGAAAAACGCTTTCCAAGTGGGGTTGTTTTTGCTGAAAAACTATTTGCCCAATCATTTAAATATATTTCATTTAAGGCAGTATTTGAATTATTGACGAATTCAATTTCCTGCTGAATGTTTATGGATTTTTGATCAGCTTTTAAGCTTGCCTTAATAGAAATAGTGTTTTGTGCACGTAAGGAAACTGCACAGCAACATAAAGTAACTAATATGACAAATTTTAATTTCAAGAAGTTTTAAGGAATTTTAATGGTTTTACTGGAAGGTTGGTTTTTATGTAATAAATCCCGTTACTTAAATACGAAATATCAATGTTCTCGGTTTCGAGATTTCTAGGGTTTATAGTCATTATTTTTTGAAATGAAGGTTCGAGGAAAGTGAATATAACTTTTTTAAACATTCTAGATTACTAAAAATTAGGACTTAAATTATATTCGTTATAGAAGTCGTTTAGAATTTCCAATACTTCCTGTTCAGTATCCACCAAGTGTACGAGATCTAAGTCCTCAGCATTTACATTATTATTTGCTTCTAAAAGTGTAGTTTTTATCCATTCAAAAAGCCCTCCCCAAAAATCTTTTCCCACTAAAATAATTGGGAACTTATCTACCTTATGGGTTTGGATAAGCGTTAATGCTTCAAAAAATTCATCTAAAGTTCCAAAACCACCTGGCATTACCACAAAGCCTTGAGAGTATTTTACAAACATTACTTTTCTTACAAAAAAGTAATCAAAATCGATGCTTTTATCACTGTCTATATATGGGTTGTCATGTTGCTCAAAAGGCAACGTAATATTAAGCCCAACCGAAGTTCCTCCAGCTAAATGTGCTCCTTTATTTCCCGCTTCCATGATTCCGGGACCTCCACCAGTAATCACTCCGTAGCCATTTTCAGTAATCTTTTTTGCAATACTTTCTGCCAACTGGTAATATTTGTGATCGGGTTTTGTTCTGGCTGATCCAAAAATAGACACACACGGACCAATTCGGCTAAGTTTTTCATATCCATTTACAAATTCTCCCATGATCTTAAAGATCGCCCAGGAGTCATTTGTTTTGACTGCATTCCAATTTTTTGGTGTTGTTTCGCTTCTCATCAATTTCAATATTGTATTTTCAACTTTAAACTTCCGTCTTCACCTTTTTATTCGGTTGCGAAAGTAATTCTTTTTTAAGGAACTGTGCTGTATAGCTTTTCTTATCCTTTATTATTTCTTCAGGAGCTCCAGATGTCATAATCTCTCCACCTTTTTTTCCTCCTTCGGGACCTATATCAATTATATAATCTACCGTTTTAATAACGTCGAGATTGTGCTCGATAATAAGCACAGTATTTCCTTTATCTACTAATTTGTTGAGTACCAGCATTAAAACCCGTATATCTTCAAAGTGTAAACCCGTGGTTGGTTCGTCTAAGATATAAAAAGTATTTCCTGTATCCCTTTTTGAAAGCTCGGTTGCCAGTTTAATACGTTGGGCTTCCCCTCCGGAAAGAGTGGTAGACTGTTGGCCGAGAGTAATATAGCCCAATCCTACATCTTGGATGGTTTTTACTTTTCTATAAATTTTTGGGATAAGCTCAAAAAATGCACAAGCTTCATTAATAGTCATTTCCAGAACATCGTAAATAGATTTTCCTTTATAACGAATTTCAAGTGTTTCACGATTAAAACGTTTCCCTTGGCAGGTTTCACATTCTACATATACATCCGGAAGGAAATTCATCTCAATAACACGTAACCCTCCACCTTTACAGGTTTCACATCTTCCGCCAGTTACATTAAAACTAAATCGTCCCGGTTTATAACCGCGTATCATAGCTTCGGGGACTTTCGCAAAAAGACTTCTTATTTCTGAAAACAATCCTGTATACGTTGCAGGATTGGAGCGTGGTGTACGGCCAATGGGCGATTGGTTGATATCGATTACCTTATCTAAATGTTGTAACCCACTTATTTTTTTATACGGCATTGGTTTTTTTACACCGTTGAAAAAATGTGCATTTAAAATAGGGTAGAGGGTCTCGTTTATTAACGTAGATTTCCCACTTCCTGAAACGCCTGTAACACCTATCATTTTTCCTAAAGGAATTTCTATAGTAAGGTTTTTTAAATTGTTTCCGGTAGCACCTTCCAATTTCAAGGTTTTTCCGTTTCCTTTTCTTCTTTTCTTCGGAATTTCAATTTGTTTGTTGCCGTTTAAATATTCAGCAGTAAGGGTATGGTATTTTTTTATTTCAGAAGGTGTTCCTTCGGAAACGATTTCTCCACCGTGTTTTCCGGCCGCTGGACCAATATCAATAACATAATCGGCGTGTTCGATCATATCCTTGTCGTGCTCCACTACAATAACCGAATTACCTAATTCCTTTAACTGAAGTAGCGATTTGATCAATTTATTATTATCCCGTTGGTGTAATCCAATACTAGGTTCATCAAGTATATAAAGGACACCAACCAATTGGGATCCGATTTGAGTTGCAAGTCGAATTCGTTGCGCTTCTCCACCCGAAAGTGATTTTGAACTTCTGTCTAAAGCCAAATAAGTAAGCCCAACATCAACCAAAAACTGAAGTCGTGTTCTTACTTCTTTAATAATTTCAGAAGCGATTTTTAATTGGTTTCCGGAAATTTGTGTTTCAAGATTTTTAAACCACTCAGCCAATTCAATAATATCCATATTGGCCAACTGGGCTATGTTCTTTTTGTTTACTTTGAAATACAGTGATTCTTTTCGTAAACGGGCTCCGTCACACTCCGGACAAGAAATCTTGTTCATATACTCTTTTGCCCAACGTTTTAAAGATTTTGATTCATTAGTTTCATAGGTATTTTGAAGAAAAGTTGCAACGCCTTCAAACTCTATTTTATAATTCCGAGTTATACCGAGTGTTTTGGAGGATACTTCAAATTTTTCATTTCCACCGAAAAAAATCATGTCTTTTGCTGCTTGCGGAATACTTCCAAAAGAATCGGTTAATTTAAAGTCAAATCGTTCAGCAATTAACTCCAATTGTTTAAAAACCCAGTTATTTTTTTGAGGCCCGTGCGGTGCTAAAGCTCCATTTTTTATAGAAAGTTTTTTGTCGGTCACGATCTTGTCAAGATTAACCTCATACAGTTTCCCCAGTCCCTTGCAATGCGGGCACATTCCTTTTGGGGAATTAAAAGAAAAGTTATTGGGCTCTGGATTTGGATATGAAATGCCACTGGCAGCACACATAAGTGACCGACTGAAATAACGTGCTTCTTGGGTTTCATTATCAAGTACCATTAAGATGTCGTCTCCGTGGTACATTGCCGTATTTATAGATTCAGTAAGTCTTTTATTATTATCGTTTTCTTCGGAAATTTTAAGACGATCAATAACAATTTCAATATCGTGGATTTTATAGCGGTCAACTTTCATTCCCTTAACCAGATCCAGTACTTCCCCATCGACACGCACCTTTAAAAATCCTTGTTTTGCAATTTGCTCAAACAACTCTCGATAATGACCTTTTCGAGATCTGATGGCAGGCGCAAGAATACTTACCTTTTTATCTTTATAATCGTCTAGGATAAGTTGTTTTATTTGCTCATCGCTATAACTCACCATTTTTTCACCTGTATTATAACTATAAGCATCACTAGCGCGAGCGAATAATAATCGTAAAAAGTCGTAAATTTCAGTGATTGTTCCCACGGTAGAACGCGGGCTTCTGCTGGTTGTTTTTTGTTCAATAGCTATAACAGGAGAGAGTCCTTCAATTTTATCGACATCGGGGCGTTCAAGGCTTCCTAAAAACTGCCGTGCATAAGCTGAAAAAGTTTCGATGTAACGGCGTTGCCCTTCAGCATAAATAGTGTCAAAAGCTAAAGAGGATTTTCCACTGCCGGAAAGCCCTGTAATTACAACCAGTTTTTCTCTCGGAATCCTAACATCTATGTTCTTTAAATTATGGACTCTAGCCCCAAGAACTTCAATAAAATTTTCATTTTTAGCCATAGTTTGCAAAGGTACTCAATTGAATTGAAAGTTAAGAATGCAAGTATTCTGAAGGCTGTTAATTTTTTAAATATCCCGTGATAAAAAATGATAAAAAGTAGTGGTAATAAAAAAGATTAAACCCAATATAGTAGAGTAACTAATAATGAGCAGGATAACAGGAAGGAAAAATAAAATGTAGAATAGGGGAATTAACACCCCAAAGAAAACAAAGAAAACAGAAATACTGTATAAATATTTGTAAACTGAAGGCAACTTCTCTTCGGTTTTATCCATGAATTGGTAAAGTTTAGGCAATACATCATTTACAATATACTCCCCAAGTTTTGAAAGAAATACTTCATTAAAAGAAGAGTCTTCAAAAACTTCTGAATCCATTTTGTTTGCCAATGTCATTATTTGATCCTGATGTCTTTCAAAAACCGCATTAATATCCAGCGACTCTTTATAGATCCCAAATTTATATCCAAAATAATACCATAGGCCCGAGCCACATTTATGCTCTAACCATTTGGAAACCATATTTTTACTGTAAACTTTTGGATATGCTATATTTTCAGGGATATTTTTTTCTTTTGGATGGGCCATTAATAATGACTTTAATTCCAAATAAAGATTTTCTGTTTCATTATAATTAGGATGCTCTTGTAGAAATTCGATGGCTATTTTTGACTTCCCCTTGTAAAACTCTTTTACTTCAAAAAAATTAAGTCCCTCAAATTCGTTATCAATATATTCTTTAAGGCCCGGCAACCAAATTTTTGAGCGAAGTAAAATTTCTACTATCGTTCTAAAATGATGCATTTTTTGGGTGATCTGATCTAAATCATTATTTATACTATTTCTTGAATTCTTTAAATTTATAACTGAAATTGCAATGAAGACCATTATAATAGCTGCCAGAAAACCACTAATGCTTATAAAAACGGTACTGACGTCAGTAAGCGTTTCAGTAAAGTTTTCTACAGTACTATTTTTTTGCCATAAGATGAAAATAGATATAATACAAAGAAGCCCACTAAAAATTAGTGGTATAAGGGAATATAAATCTTTTATAAAAGATTTTTTTCTCATAGTTGGTTGGACCGATGAGAAGAAAATTTATCTATAATTCTTTAATTAAAAATTTATAGAGTCTTCTTCTGGCTCGTTTATCGTGTGAGTATTCTTACAAATACGTATAATATATACCCAAATTTAATCTTTTTAAGCTCATTTTGTAGTATAATACTTACATTTCGATATAATGTATTATATTATCGATTAACGGTTTAAAACGAGGGAAGACACTCTAAAAACCTACCGCGGTATCGTCACCTCTGCTGTCTGCACCTCCTTGAAGTTTACCGTTGGGAAGAACTAAAATTCCATCTACTTTACCAATAATGGGAGCACTTTTTTCATCAATAATATACCCTTTTTCTTCTAACTGTTGTATGATATCTGAAGGAAATAAATTAGATTCCATGAGTAGTAAATCCGGAAGCCATTGGTGGTGAAAACGTGGGGCATCAACTGCTTGTTGCATATTCATATTATGCTCGTAAACATTTAAAATAGTTTGCAACACCGAAGTAATTATAGTGGATCCGCCGGGTGTTCCTAAGCTCATAAATAATTTACCATCTTTTTCAACCAAAGTAGGGGTCATGGAACTTAACATCCTTTTTTGTGGTTCAATAGAATTTGCAGTTCCTCCTATTAACCCAAACATATTGGGTTCTCCAGGTTTTGCGCTAAAATCATCCATTTCATTATTTAAAAAGAAACCTAGATCTTTAGCGTACAATTTTGAACCATAAGCCCCATTGAGGGTTGTGGTAACGGCTATGGCATTTCCCAATTGATCTACAATAGAATAATGTGTGGTTTCCATACTTTCATAGCCCGTAATTTCTCCATGAGTTATCGTTGATGAAGGCGTTGCCTCCTCAAAAGAAAATTCCTTCATTCTCTGTTTCAAATAACGATCGCTTATAAGGGTGGCAAAAGGAATGTCAACAAAATCTGGATCTCCTAGGTAAAAGCTTCTATCTGCATACGCCCGTCTTGAGGCTTCTGTAATAAGCTGAATAGTTTTTACTGAATTATGTCCATATTCAGCTACCGGAAATGGTTCGATCATTTTCATTATCTGTGCCAAGCAAATTCCACCGCTGGAGGGTGGGGACATAGAAATAATCTTCAAGTCTTTATAATTAAAAATAATAGGTTCACGCCAGGCTACCTCATAGGCTTTAAGGTCTTCTAGGGTAATTATTGCATTTTTTTTCTGTAAGAATACAACCAATTTTTTTCCGGTTTCTCCCTCATAAAACTCCGACCTTCCACCTTTCATGATTCTTTGTAAAGTGTTTGCCAGCGCTATATTTTTAATAGTATCGCCTGTAAAATATTCTTTTGTGTAAATTGAAGTTTCGCCGTTTACTTTTTCAAAATCAGATTTGTATTCTTTAAAACTTTCGGCTTGTTTTTCAGTAACTACATAGCCTTTTCGGGCTAAAGCAATTACCGGTTCAAGGATTACTTCCATAGGAAGCGACCCCAATTTTTCATGAACCGCAAAAATACCTGCTATAGTTCCCGGTACTCCAACAGCCAAACCGCCAATTTTACTTTTATCTTTCAGGTAATTCCCCAAGGAATCTAAATACATATTTTTACTCGCAGCTAAGGGTGCTTTTTCCCTAAAATCCAGTGCCCCAGTCTCACCATATTGGGTCCTGTAAACCATAAAGCCACCACCGCCTAAATTCCCGGCATAGGGATAACAAACGGCAAGTGCCATTTCGGTGGCTATCATCGCATCAAATGCATTTCCTCCTTTTTGTAAAATTTGAATCCCGATTTGCGAAACTTCTTTCCTTGCGGAAACAACCATTGCATTATCAGTGACAACCGCCTGTTTTTCAGGGACAACATTGACAAAAGAAGTCTGTGTTTTTTCTTCTTTACACGAGAAAAACAATAGTATTAGTATGAGGAAAAGGAAATATTTTTTCACAATTCTTTGCGTTTTTGATTGACATATTTAATGAGTTCCTCAAAAAATAAAGTAAATTCATTTTCAAACTCGGTATAAAACGCTTCAAGTTCGACAACCGCAAAATTCATTTTTGAAACTCCCTTGGTTCGTATGTTCATTTGTTTTAAAATTTTACCTATTCCTTCAATGGTTGCATAGCTTAACAACCAATTATCTGCCATCATATGCGGCATCATACGTTGAATACGCTTAGGAAGGATATCAAAATTCCGTTTCAACATTTCATAAAAATCATCTACATATTCTGCTAAAGGCTGGTCATGATATTTACTCCAGTTCTTTGCCAAAAAATGATCGTATAATATATCTACGATCACACCGCTGTAATGGCCGTAATTTTCGTGTAATCTGGCCGTACTTTCCCTCACGATAGGATGTTCATCGGTATAACTATCGATCGCGCGGTGCAAAAGGATTCCTTTCTGGATTTCCGAAGGAAAACTCAAATACTTTTTGCCTTTAATACCGTCTGCAATAAAATTACCAATGGTGATGCCTTCATTTTCACTCGAAAGATATATATGTGCCAGAAAATTCATTGACTAAAAATATGTATTTTTAAATCTTTAAAACCTCAAATTTGAAAAAATTACCAAATCTGGACCCACTTCGTTTTCTACTCGCGATGTTGGTTTTAATTTTTCACTTACCACAACTATGCAAGAATCAGGGACTTCCATATTTTGACGACCTTGCTGTTTTTCATCGAGGTATCGAGGCTGTTTATATGTTCTTTGTTTTAAGTGGTTTTTTGATCATTAGATTAATATATAAAGCCAAATTAAAAGGCTCTTTTTCAATTAAAAACTTTTACATGCGGCGTATATTGAGGATTTCCCCACTTTATTATTTGATTCTATTTTTTGGATTATTCTTTTATAATATTTTATTGCCATTTTTAAAGATACCTTTTGAAGTAAACTATACTATAACTGAGGCTCTTTTTTTATGTGTGTTTTTTCTTCCCAATGTCTTCGCGGACTTATACGAACCGGGAGGCATTTTAGAGGTCTTATGGTCCATTGGAATTGAAGAACAATTTTATATTTTGATTGCTCCTTTATTATTTTTTGTGAGGACGAAACGTGTTTTAATGATATTATTTGGTTTGTTAATTGGCTATTTTATTGTCTCGCATATAGAGGATTTCCTTTTAAAGAAATATCATTTTTATTATTTCTATTTATTTTTAGGAGGAATTATTGGGGTGTTGGAGGAAATGAAGAAACTCGAATTTTTAAAAAAATTAATTTTTTTTCCTTTAATTATTACTGTGGCTACGATACTATATTTCTTTACAGATTTATTTATGGTAGATCCTATGTGGTTGCATAACTTGATAACCTGCATTATTTTCGGGTTCTTTATTCATACCATAAGTTTCAACAATAAAAACTTAGAGGACAGGAACAAATGGCTCAATTATTTCGGGCAGATTTCCTATGGTATTTATATGTATTATGTAATTGCACTGAACTTTGTAGTGTTCCTCTTTTTAAAAATTGATAAATTGAACATCTTGAACGAAATCACCCTTATTGTATTAATAAATGCTTTTACAATTATAGTAACTCTTATATTTGCACATATTTCATACAAATATTTTGAAGTCCCCTTTTTAAAATTAAAGAATAAATTTAGAGAATGACATTAATAAAATCAATTTCAGGAATTCGAGGTACCATTGGAGGTTTACAGGGTGAAAATTTAACGCCTATCGATGCTGTAAAATATGCGGCAGCTTACGGATCTTGGGTAAAACAACAGCGAAATAAAGAAGATTATAAAGTAGTTGTGGGTCGTGATGCTCGAATTTCAGGAGAGATGATCCAACAATTAGTGATGAACACTTTAGTTGGAATGGGAATTCATATTGTTGATTTAGGTTTATCAACAACGCCAACTGTTGAAATGGCTGTAACTATGGAACATGCTGATGGAGGAATAATTTTAACGGCAAGCCACAACCCAAAACAATGGAATGCCCTAAAACTTTTGAATAATAAAGGAGAATTTTTAAACGCAGCAGCAGGACAAGAAATATTGGATATAGCTGAAAATGCAGAAATTGATTTTGCCGATGTGGATAGCTTAGGTGAAATCAATAAAAATGATGCCTATATCGACCTTCATATTGATGAAATTTTACAACTTCCTTTGGTAAATGCAGAAGCCGTAAAAAAAGCAAAATTTAAAGTTGTAATCGATGCGGTAAATTCAACAGGAGGTATTGCTGTTCCTTTATTGTTGGAAGCCATGGGCGTTCAACCTGTAAAACTGTATTGCACCCCAAATGGAGAGTTTCCGCATAATCCCGAACCCTTAAAAGAACATTTAACAGATTTGATGGAGCTTGTGGTAAAAGAACATGCAGATTTTGGTATTGTGGTTGACCCAGATGTGGACCGACTTGCTTTTGTGGATGAAAAAGGGGAGATGTTTGGAGAGGAATATACCTTGGTGGCAGTAGCAGATTATGTGCTTCAAAACACAAAAGGAAATACGGTTTCAAATATGTCATCTTCCAGAGCATTACGAGATATTACCCAAAAACATGGAGGTACGTATACTGCGAGTGCTGTTGGGGAAGTAAATGTGGTGGATAAAATGAAGGAAACAAATGCCGTTATTGGCGGAGAAGGAAATGGAGGAATTATTTATCCTGAATTACATTACGGAAGGGACAGTTTGGTTGGAATCGCTTTGTTTTTAACTTATATGGCAGACATAAAAATAAATGTAAGTGAACTTCGGAAAAAATACACTTCTTATTTTATGAGTAAAAAGAAGATTGAACTTACACCTCAATTGGATGTAGATGCTATTCTAAAAGAAATGGCGCAAAAATATGCTTCAGAAGATATTAATACGCTGGACGGTGTAAAAATAGATTTTGCTGAAAACTGGGTACACCTTCGAAAATCAAATACCGAACCTATAATTCGTATTTATACAGAAGCAAAATCGCAAAGTGAAGCTGATGCGCTTGCAGACAAGATTATTAAAGAAATTAAGGAAGTGGCAGAAAAATAGGAGGTTCTTTTATTTGAACTTTTCAGGAACACTATTCCTGTGTTTCCATCTTTTATGTGTCCATAGATAATATTCGGGAGTTTCACGAATTTGCTTTTCGACTAATTTTAAAAACATTTCTGTTATTTCATAATCTTCATATTCTTTTGGATTAAGAGTAATTATCTCAAAATCTGCTTTATAATATCCTCTTTTTACTTTATTTATTTTTAGGTAGATGACACCCAGGTCTAATTTTTTTGAGATCATTTCAGCACCTGTATAAACGGGTACTTTAATATTCATGAAATCACACCAATGCAAGGCAGTAAAAGTTTTAGGGGTTTGATCGGATATGAAACCGCTCAAGGTTATTTCCCCTTTTTTTTCGGCATTTTTTATGGTTATAATAGCTTCCTTGGTAGTAATGAGGTTACTTTTATATTTAGCCCGCATTCTTTTAATCATTGCATCAAAGTATTTATTTTTAAGGCGTTTATAGATTGCATAGGTTTTATACGTTGACACATAGGTTTCTAGCACTACTGCCCATTCCCAATTTGCGTAATGTGGAAGCATTAAAACAACACTTTTACCTTTGCTTTCGAGTTTTCGCATCATTTCAACATTATTAGGAACCATTCTTTTTTTGATTTCCGCTTCAGAAATAGTAAGTGATTTAATGGCTTCAAGCATAATATCACAAAAATGGTGATAGAATTTTTTCTCAATATCTTTTTTTTCTGAATCCGATTTTTCAGGAAAGACTAGATTTAAATTCTCCCGAACAGTTTTTTTTCGATAACCAATTAAATGATAGATAATTACATATACAACATCTGAAGTAACATATAATATTCTCATTGGTAAAATGGAAATTATCCAAAGAATTGGATAAACCAAAATATAAACTAGTAGTTGCATAGGGAAATTTAAAACAAAACTAAGTAAATTTATGCCATTAATAATGCTTAAACAATTTGATTATTTATGCAAAACATCCAAATAGTAACTATTATAATTATTGCAGCAAACGTAATTTTTTCATTAAAAGGGTTTAACGATTTTACTTTCTTTGAAAAATATAAATTTAACATAGCGGGGATAAGGAGAGGAGAACAGATTAGAATGTTTACATCAGGGTTTTTACATGTAGATGTCCCTCATTTACTGTTTAATATGCTGACCCTCTATTTTTTTGCTAATGTAGTTATAGGTTCGGTAGGGGTAACGAAGTTTGTACTTATTTACCTAGCAAGTTTACTGGTAGGAAATCTGCTTTCTTTTTATTTTCATAAAGATGAATATCACTATAGTGCTGTTGGTGCGAGTGGTGCAGTTACCGGGATACTTTATTCTGCCATTCTTTTTTACCCAGATATGGGTCTGTATTTGTTTTTTATTCCAATTGCTATTCCGGCCTGGATTTTTGGATTGGGATATTTATTATATTCTATCTACGGCATGAAAAGTAGGATGGGAAATATAGGACACGACGCCCACTTTGGAGGTGCAATTGCGGGATACGTTCTTACTATTGCATTCTTTCCTTCATTGCTTCAAACAAGTCTTTGGATTTGTATAGTACTTGCAATTCCCATAATTTTACTTTTTATATTACATAAATTCGGAAAAATCTAAACCCCATTATATTATGAAAACCATATTCACATTTATTGTCTTATTGATAACAGCAACTACTATTGCTCAAACAAACCCTCAACCCACTGTTAATGTTACCGGCGAGGGAATTGTTCGTGTGGTCCCTGATGAAGTCACGGTGAGTGTTAGAGTAGAAAATGAAGGAAAAAATGCAAAAGAAATTAAAAAGGAAAACGATCGTATTGTCAATAATGTTTTGGCGTTTGTAAAAAGCATGAATATTGAAGATAAGTATGTAAGTACTGAATATATTCGGTTAAATAAAAACTACGATTATAATACAAAAACGTATAATTATTCTGCCAACCAATCACTTTCAATAAAATTAAAAGACCTTAGTAAATATGAAGCTTTGATGAATGGTTTGTTGGATACCGGTATAAACCGTATTGACGGTATAAGCTTTTCTTCTTCTAAAAGTGATTCTCTAGAAGCTGAAGCTCGAAAAAAAGCAGTTGCAAATGCTAAAATGAAAGCGGAAGAATACGTAAGTGTTTTAAATCAAACTATAGGAAAAGCAGTTTCGATTAGTGAATACAGCAGTGTAAATAATCCTCCACAACCTATTTATAAAATGGCTATAATGGAGTCCGATTCCTCTGCGGGAGGTCAGCAAACGCTTGCTCCCGGAGAAATGGAAATTAAAATAATGGTAAATATTAGTTTTTTGCTTAATTAGCAGTATCTCCCAAAAGCGAAGCCATTTTAGCTTCTAACTGGTTACCACGTAAATTTTTAGCGATTATAGTACCGTTTTCATCTAATAAAAATGTTGCTGGTATAGATCGTACACTGTACATACCTGCAATTGGATCTTGCCAAAATTCAAGGTTGGAAACGTGGTGCCAGTCCATGTTATCATCTGTAATAGCTTTGATCCATCGGTCTTTTTGTCCTTTTTTATCTAAAGAAACGCTAATGATATTGAATCCTTTGCTGTGGTATTTATTATAAACTTTTACAACATTAGGATTTTCAATTCGGCATGGTTTACACCAAGAGGCCCAAAAATCGATTAAAGTATAAGTTCCCATCGCATCTTTTAAAGAAAGGGTTTCTCCGGTAGGCGTTGGTGCGCTAAAAGAAGGTGCAGTACCACCAATATCTGTAGCAGACATACTATCAATAGCTTCTTTTACCTGTTTAGCCATAGATGTAGCGGCTAATTTAGGAGTGAAATTATTTATTATTTCAGTAGCTTCTGCTGTATTGATTTCTTTTTGGTTTAGCATTTCAGAAACCAACATTACTGAAAATATGGAATTATTATTTTCTTTTACAGACTGTTTTTTATATGCAGTTTCGCGTGCATTTATTTCGGGCATGGTACGTTGAACTTCGGCAAGAGTTGCAGTATCTTGTTGCTGTTGCGCAATTTTAAAACGCATCATCTCCTGTTCTTTCTCGGTATTAAAACCTTTAATTTTAGTTACAAATTCGTTGTAAACTTCATTTTGCTTGCTTCCAGTAAAACTTGATGCTGCTATGCTATCTTTATAAATAGTTGCTTTTAAATCTTCATTTTCAGGAAAATATATAATAGAAGCATTCATATCTCCAATACGCATATAGTTTAAGGCAACATCCTCGGTTTTTGGATATGTGCCAGAAAATTTTCCGTCTTTTACTATTAAAGTGTCAATAGCTTTTGGTTGATTTTCATCTAAAGTATATAGAATAACTTTTGTGCCATCTTCAAATCCTTGTGCAGTTCCGGTTATTGAATAAGAATTGATATCCTTATTGCAGGAAAATAATGAAAGTGTAAGTAATAATGCTAATAAGCGTTTCATAATGTCTGAGTTTTAAGAAACAAAAATAAGTGTATTTTTTAGCGAAACAAAATACAACTCTCAAATTATTGTTAATTCTTCTAATCATTTTAACTACTTCCTTAATATTGTATAATTTTAAAAGGTTAATCTATTGATAATGAAAATACAAAAAGGAGAATTTCCCCTTGATATAAAAATAAGTTTTAAAAAACTTTTCGATGCCTATCGGTCTTCAAAAACTGTTGATACCGAAATGGATAAAGAACGCGCAGAAAAAGTTTTGGCCATAGCTGAAAAATATCCAATTCTATCTGAAGGGATTCATACGCAGGCGGAAATTTCAAAATATAAAGAGCAAATTGACTTTATTACAACCGATCTTTTTTCACCTATTATGGGTAAAAACGAAATCAAGGTTGCCACACTACCATACAGTGAATTTATTTTTAAATCGTCACAACGATATAAAAAAATCATAGAAGCTTCTGGAAAAGATTATAAGTTACATCTCACCGACTTTGATGAAGATGAGTACTACATTTTAGGATGTAGTATTATTTTACAAAATCATTATGGTTACAAAGTAGATTTTAGAAGACCTTTTTACTACAATATTCCCGATGCAAATGGTATTGAAAGGAATTACCGAGTTTTATATAATGCAGATTTTGTTGAAATTGAAAAGACTGCTCAATCCAAAGAAATTAACCAGGAAGATGTTAACGAACTTCTTGAAAGCTTTGATGATATTTCCGTTTGGAAAGAAAAATTTCCTCCTAAAAGTTGGAATTTTAAAGGCTTTATCATAGCCAATTTATTTGAAGTAACCATGGATGTGGCTATTTCAGATTTTAAAACACATCTTTTAAAGAATAAAACCACCGGAAATGAATTTGCAGCAGATTTTGAACGTATTTTTAAATCTATTTTTAACCTAAAAGACCTGAAAATAGGCTTTTCAGACTATAATGAAGAAGAACAAACTTTTGAAAGAATACTGTATAAAGACATTAAAAGCTATATTTTAAATGATTTAAACTCTCAATCGTGTACTGAAGCACTTTGTAGTACATCTTATTATACCCTTTTTAAGCTTCAAACAGTATATTGCATTACCGATGTGGAACGATACCACAAATTATATCCTGATAATATTCTGTATAAAAAATTAATAGATCAAAACTTTAAAAGTGCCATTTTCGCTTCAATAGTTAACAATGATAAAGTTTTAGGTGTGTTGGAAATCGTTTCTCCGAATGTAAATGACTTAAATACCATTAATGCCAATAAGCTTAAAGACATCATGCCTTTTTTAATTGATTCGGTAGTAAGGTCCAAAGAACAAGTAGAAAATGAATTAGAATTAATTATTCAAGAAGAATGTACTTCTATACACACCAGTGTACATTGGAAATTTCACAAAGAAGCTAAGCGTTATATGTCAACAATTTCTGATGGAAACCCTACTTACTTTAGGGAAATAGTTTTTGAAAATGTGTACCCATTGTATGGGCAAATAGATATAAAAGGTTCTTCAGAAGCACGAAATGAAGCCACTAAAAAAGATCTATTACTTCAACTTGAATATATTCAAAAAATTATAAAAAGGATATATACTTTAGAGTCTTTGCCTATTTATGAGCATATGGATTTTAGGGTAAGCGGGTATTTAGAAAGTTTAAAAGAAGAACTTCAAGTAGACAGCGAACGCCAAATACTTAATTTTATTCGTTTTGAAATTATTCCTTTGTTTGGTCATCTCAGCAAAAAAAATACGAACTTAAAGGAATTGATAGATGAATATTATGAACTTATAGACCGTTCAACAGGTTTGATATACAAATTCCGAAAAGATTATGACGAATCGGTAATGCTTATAAATAAACGGATGGCATCTATTATTGATAAAAAGCAAATAGAAGCTCAACAAATGTATCCTCATTATTTTGAACGTTACAAAACAGACGGTGTAGAACACAATCTATATATTGGTGAATCTATTACCAAGGCAAACAGCTTTCATAAAGTTTATTTATATAATTTAAGACTGTGGCAGCTACAGGTAATGTGCGAAATGGAAAATAATTTCTATAAACTGAAAGACCGTTTGCCCATTCCATTAGATGTAGCATCGATGATCTTATCTTTCAACAGTCCGCTATCACTTCGGTTTAGAATGGATGAAAAACGATTTGATGTAGATGGAACATACAATGCGCGTTATGAGGTTGTAAAAAAACGAGTTGATAAAGCTTTTATAAAAGGAACTGAAGAACGAATCACACAAAGTGGAAAAATCGCAATTATATATTCTCAAAAAGAAGACGAAAAGGAATATTTAAAATATATTTCTTTCCTTCAGCATAAAAAAGTCTTGGACGATGATGTAGAAATCGTTTCCATTGAAGATTTACAAGGAGTTACAGGTCTAAAAGCCATACGCGTAAGTGTGCTCTATACCAAAGGCAAAGACGACACTAAAGAATATTATACTTATGACGATCTTATTTCCCAGCTAAATGATTAGTTGGGAGACACAATTTTTGTAACTTCTTCAACAGTAAAATCTGCCAAACCAAATGATACTCCAAAGGCAATGATGGAAATAATTGTTCCTATTACAAAAATAGTATAGGTAAGTCTTAAAATACGATACTTACGGTCTAATACTTGTCCTAAAAAATAAAGATCCTTTGTTAGCGAAGAATACACATAACTTTGATCTTTTAATAATTCTTTAATTGCCCATTCGTATTCGGAAAGCTCCATGCTGTGGAAGTTTCCGAAAAAAGTAAGGTTTACAGATTTATTTGCGACATCTTCCCGTGTAAATTCACCTCGAGTAACATTAGGTCTAGTGGCAATAACTGCCAAAATCATAGTGGTGGCACTAGACACAACAAATATTGCAGTAGGCCATACTAAATAAGGGTTTGTGTCGAATTTAGAAAATAGGTTGGCAAGAGTAAGGGAAATAATAATTGCATTTACTGAAAGTAAAATATTGGCTTTAGTATCTGCAATATCACTTAGTTTTATATGGTTACGTAAAGCAGTTCGGTAAAATGTTTGAATACCTCGTTCAGGACTTGCATCTTTATATTTCGCTTTTAGCTGGGCCTTAGTTTCTTCTTTCTTAATTTTCTTTTTTGCTTTTTTACGGGATTTAATTAAGCTAGCAAGATTATCTTCTTTTATGGGTTGCCAGTTTCGCAATGCATAATCACTGTAAAATTGGTGCTTCTCAACGAGTAATTTTATGTTTTCATCTCTCCATTCCTTGGGTGAATAATCTTTAATTTCCTGAAACTTATATTCTTGTCGTAAAAACTCGCTTGCCTCTTCAAAATAATCCTTTCCAAGATGTGAAGAATCTGCATCGCGAATCATTTCTTCCAGTTTTCCATTAGGAATGGTATCTTTAAATTTGGTTACCATGATGCATTTTTCCACTCCATCAATAATATCTTCATCTACATTTTGTTCTTTTAAAAACTTCCGAGCTATTTTTACTCCCTCTTCTTCATGGCCTTCACGAGTTACTGTATATCCCACATCATGGAGCAAAGCAGCCAATTTTAGTGTCGTGGCATCTTTAACATTAATTTGTGAATCTTCAATAATTTCATTTATACTTTTATGAACACGTTTAGAATGTGTGTAGTTGTGATACACAAATGTGTTAGGTAATTTTTCTTTAAAAAGATTTATTATAAAATCATCAGTTGCTTTAACTATATCGTTCATAAGTGGAATTTTAAACATCCAAATTACTAAAAAATAACTCGCTTATAAATGCTAATAAAGAAAATTAACATCATTATAACTTTTGTCTTTTATTTAAAAAATTTACACATACCAAATCTTCATTTTACATCAAAAAGCTTAAATTATCTAGTATGCTAACCAACAGGATTTTCCTTTTATTACTTTCTTGTCTATTTATATACTCTTGTGCTTCTTACGATACTCTTTACAAAGACCCAAAAGCTACTTCAGAGTTTCCAGTAAACAAAGAAATTGAGAAGACCTTTTATCTTGTTGGAGATGCCGGCCTATCGCCAATGGGAGGTAAGAGTGATGCCTTGCAGACATTCTACAATTATTTGAAAGATGTAAAAACTCCGGGTAATTACACTATTTTTTTAGGTGATAATATTTATCCAGGAGGCATGGACCCAGAAGATGATAAGACACGTCCTGAAGCTGAAAATATGATTAATGCGCAGTATGAAAGTGTAAAAGATTATGACGGGCCTGTTTATTTTATTCCTGGAAATCACGAATGGTATAACGGTGGGCTAGCTGGTGTAAAAAGAGAAGAAGATTATGTGGAATCTAAATTTAAGACAGATGCTTTTAGGCCAAGTAATGGTTGCCCTTTGGAAAGTATTTCGGTATCAGATAATATTCAATTAATTATTATTGACACACAATGGTATCTTGAAAATTGGAATATACATCCTACAATTAATAAAAACTGTGACATTAAGTCTCGGGAAAAACTTTTTATAGAAATTGAAACCGAATTACAACAACATCAAAATAAAACGATAGTATTTGCTATGCATCACCCTATGTTTACAAATGGTACCCATGGAGGTTATTTTGGTTACATAAAGCATATATTTCCAACACAAGGTAATTTGCCATTGCCCTTTCTTTCTTCGTTGGTGGTTCAAATTAGGTCGCAAGGAGGTGTGTCGGTACAAGATAGATATAACGAATTATATAATAATTTAATGACCAAACTTGCGTCAATTACTAAAAATAGTGACCGTTTGGTTTTTGCTTCAGGCCATGATCATTCTTTGCAGTATATTGAAAAGGACGGGTTAAAACAGATATTATCAGGTGCTGGAGCAAAAACTTCTGGTGCGTCTTTAGGTAAAGATGGATTGTTTGCCAGTGGTTCCGAAGGATTTGTTGTAATGGATGTTTTTAAAGATGGTTCTTCCTGGGCACGTTATTATGGCCCGGATAAAAATTATGAACCAAAGTTATTATTTCAAAAAGAGCTTTTTCCTCCTACCAAACAATATGAAGTAAAAAACCTTCCTGAAAATTTTTCACCAACTAGAGTTGTCCCTATTTACAAACAAGACAGTATTAATGAATCTTTATTTTTAAAGTCGGTTTGGGGAGCACGTTACAAAGAAACATTTTCAAAACCGGTTACGGCAAAAGTAGCCAAGTTAGACACACTATATGGAGGGCTTAGTGTAATTAGGGAAGGAGGACAAAAAGAATACCGTTCCCTCAGATTGGAGGATAAAAATGGCAATGAATACAGGATGAGGGCTCTTGGAAAGAATTCGTTAGATATTTCTCAAAAAATTGTAATCGATGAAGCTCCTAAAGAACCCGGTCCAAAAGTGGAACCAGATGTGCCGATATCGTCCTCATTCGATGTGGATTTCTATACAGCATCCCATCCATATGCTGTTTTAGCAATTCCTACATTGGCCAAGGCAATAAATATTTTCTATACAAATTCACAACTTTTTTATGTCCCTAAACAGAAACAATTAAGAAATTATAACGAAAATTATGGTGATGAACTTTATTTACTTTCATTAGAGCCCACTGAAAAAAGCGAAGGTGAACAAACATTTAAATACCCAGATGATGTTCAAACCACCGATGATATCCTTACCAAACTTCGAAAAAGCACAGATATTTATGTCGATGAGGAAAATTATATAAAATCGAGGTTGTTCGATATGTTAATAGGTGACTGGGATAGGGAAAGTGACCATTGGCGCTGGGCTATATATTTTAACAGCTATGGTAAAAACGTGTATGTTCCAATTCCCAAAAACCGCGATGATGCTTTCTCCAGCTATGATGGTCGTATTTTTAATATTGCAAATTCAATATTTAGGGGAACAAGGCAAACCCATGTATATGATGAAAACCTAACGGATCTTGAATGGTTTAATAAAGAAGGAATAATTTTGGATTGCGCAATTTTACAACGATCAGGAAGAAATCAATGGACTTATGCAGCTAAAATAATTCAAGATAGTCTTACAAACACTAAAATTGAAGAAGCTTTTAAAGAAATTCCTGAAGAAGTAAGAAATGAAGAACTTCAACAAATCAAAGAAAAATTAATAGCAAGACGAGACAATCTCGCGGAAATAGCAGATCGTTATTATACACTTCTTTCTAACCTCCAAACCATAACAGGAACAGATAATAACGATTATATTGAAATTACTCGCCTTCCCGAAGGAAAGACAAATATTAGGACCTTTACAGTAAATGATGAAAAAAGATCAGAAGTACTTACAGATCGCACATATAATCATAAAGATACGCGTGAAATATGGGTTTATGGCCTAGGCGGAGATGATGTGTTTAAAGTCACAGGAGATGATAATGATCTCATATATATTCGTGTTATAGGGGGTCATGGAGAAGATAGGTTTATTATTGAAAATGGACGCCGCGTTAAATTTTATGATTATGATAGCTCTCCTGCTTTGGTTGAAAAAAATGAAAAAGGAAGTTTAATATTTTCAGATATTTATGATTTTAATACATACGATTACAGAAAACAAATAACTGTTACCAAAAGAATAGGGCCCGCCTTTGGTTATAACCCCGATGATGGTTTTAGGATAGGCTTACAGTATATATACACGGTAGATAGTTTTAAGAGAAATCCCTTTTCAAAAAGGCATACAATAACAGCCGGGTATTACTTTGGCACTTCCAGTTTCGATATAGATTACAATGGAGAGTATGCAAACTCAATAGGAGACCTCAACCTTAGTATAGGAGCAAGAATAAGTAGTCCTAATTATGTAGTCAATTATTTTGGCTACGGAAATGAAACAGAAAATAATGATGATGAATTAGGGTACGATTATAATCGGGTTGAATTACAAACTATATCTGCAAACATAGGATTGATAAAAAACTCAAGTTTTGGTAGTTACTATAAATTTCAAACCTTATTTCAGGCAATTACTTTAAATAATTCCGCTAATAACCTATATCAAGATAAAGGAAATACAACGGTTGATGATACACGTTACTATGGAACTGCAGAAGGAAGTTATAATTACCGTAGTTTCGACAACCCTTTAAATCCTGCAAAAGGAATGGTGTTCGATCTTTCTTTGGGAGTAACAGACAACCTGAATGATATAGATAATATTTTTGGATATTTAAAAACCAAGATTATTTTTTATAATGCATTAGTAAAGAATGAAAAACTTGTTTTAAAAACAAATGTTCAGGCTGCTTTTAATTTTGGGAATAGGTTTGAATTTTTTCAGGGAGTTACAGCCGGTGCCGACACAGGTTTAAGAGGTTTTCGTAATGAACGTTTTACCGGAAAATCTTCATTAGTAGGAAGCGCAGACATACGTTACGCTTTTAATGAATTTAAAATTGAACTCTTTCCCGTACAAATTGGTATTTATGGAGGGGCAGATCTGGGACGGGTTTGGACCCCAGAAGGTGATTCACAAAAATGGCACAATTCACGTGGCGGTGGCTTATGGATTAATAGTCAAGGTGGGCTGGGAGGTACCTTCAGTGCGTTTAATTCAAAAGAAGGAACACGTTATACTTTTGGGGTAGGATTTACTTTTTAAATATTTTATCTGCTTGGTATGAAAATAACAACATTCATTAAAATATACCTGTTTACCTTTCTTTTAGGTTCCTGTGCAACCTCCAGAATTCAATTAAAAGAAGAGCAAAAAACTGAAGTACAGCCTAAATTTACTACTAAAAAGGAAAGTTTTTACATTATAGGCAATACATCCAAATCTGAATCATCACCAACCTTAAATGCGCTTCAGAAAGTTATTGTTCAGGATTCTTCCGAAAAAAAACACTTGATCTTTATAGGAGATAATACCAATGAAAAAAATGAAGATAGAGTTAAAGCAGACCTCGACAGAGAAATAAACATAATAAAACAAACAAATATAGATCCTGTTTTTGTGCCTGGAAACTTTGACTGGGAATACAATGCTGTAGAAGGCCTGGAAGTTATAGAAGATTACTTTGAAGAAAAACTGAATATTGAAGATGTCCTTAAGCCTAATAACGGATGTCCACTTGAAAGTGTTGAAATCAACGATGATATTCAACTTATACTTATAGATAGTCAATGGTATCTTGAAGATTGGGATTTACACCCAAATATAAATGACAAATGTGAAATAAAAACAAGAGAGAAGTTTATTCTGGAAGTAGCCGGAGAGATTAAAAAATATAGAAATAAAACAATAATCTTTGCGATGCATCATCCTATGCTAACAAATGGCTTACACGGAGGAAAATTTTCATTTCGCGATCATATTTTCCCTCTACAAGGCAATATTCCTCTTCCCGGTATTGCAACAATGATTACTCAAATTAGGGCACAGGGAGGGATTTCAATTCAAGACCGATTTAACAAGCGCTATAACGAACTTATGGAAAAGCTTAGGATTGTTCTTGATGAAGAAGATAACAGGATCATTATCGTTTCAGGTCATGAGATGAACCTTCAGTATATAGAAGAAAAAAATATTAAACAATTAATTTCAGGAGCAGGATCAGATATCAAGCCTGTAGCGATAGGAAATAATGGGTTATTTTCATATGGGAAAAATGGTTTCAGCTCTCTTGATTTTCTTCAGGATGGAAGTGTTTCGGCTACATTCTATAAGGTTGCTAACGACGGTAATGCACAGGTTATTTATAAAAAAAAGGTTTTTGAGCCAGTTCAAAAACCAGTATTAGATACGCTTCCCACCAAATTTCCAAAAACCTATACCGCTTCGGTATACAATCTGGAAAAAGTTGAAAAATCCGACTTCTTTAAATCGTTTTGGGGAGACCATTATCGCGATGTATACGGTAAAAAGGTTAAAGCAAGAACGGCCGTTTTAGACACATTATATAGCGGACTAGAAGTAATTCGCCCCAGTGGAGGTCATCAAACTAGATCGTTGCGGCTTGAAACTAAAGAGGGTAAAGAGTATAATATGCGTGCCCTTAAAAAAAGTGCTGTTCAACTTTTGGAAACTACTGCTTATAAAGGTATCGATAAAGAATACTTTACCAATACTATTCCCGAAGAGCTTATTTTAGATTTCTACACAGCTGCCCATCCTTATGGTGCTTTCGCAATTCCTAAAATAGCAAAGGCGGCTGGTGTATATTATACCACCCCTGAATTATTTTATGTACCTCAACAAAAATCACTCGGTAAATACAATAAGGAGTATGGCGACCAATTATATATGATCGTAGAAAAGCCTTCAGAAGAATTTAAAGACAGAAAAAGTTTTGGATATCCTGATGATGTAGAGAGTACAGATGATCTTTTAAATAAATTAAGAGAAGATGAAGATTATACACTGGATGAGGAAATATATATTCGCGCCCGTATTTTTGATATGCTTATAGGAGATTGGGATAGACATAGTGATCAATGGCGTTGGGCCGAATTTGAAAATGAGGATGGAAAAAAAGTGTTTGTGCCAATTCCTAGAGATAGAGATCAAGTATTTGCAAATTTTGATGGCTCTTTCCTGAATCTTTTAAGAACATTTTTGGGAGGTACAAACCAGTTTGGAGTGTATGGTGAAAATATTGAAAATGTTAAATGGTTTAATAATGCTGGGTCAAAACTGGACAGAGCCCTTGTAAAGAGAAGCGATAGGTCTACGTGGATAGAGCAGGCAAAGTTTCTTCAACAGGCAATAGATTTAAACACTTTAGATGAAGCCTTTGCTTCGCTTCCGTTAGAAGTACAGGACGCAACCTTAGAAGAGATAAAACAGAGTTTCATTAAAAGAAAAAACAATCTAGTCGATATTGTAGATCGATATTACAATTCATTTATTGAATTTCAAATGCTTACAGGAACCGATAAGGACGATTATTTTGAAATCACTCGATTTGAAGACGGAAAGACACGTATTAAAGGAAACAGAATCAAAGATGGCGAAAAAGGAGATTTGCTATTTGACCGCGTTTTCGACAGTAAGGAAACTAAAGAGATCTGGTTATATGGATTGGATGACGATGATATTTTTGAAGTTCATGGTGATGCAAAAAAACCTGTATTAATAAGGATTATTGGTGGGCAAGATGAGGATACTTATGATATTTCTGAAGGAAGAAAAATTAAAGTCTACGATAGGAGAACAAATGACAATAACATAAAGAATAAAGGTGGAGCCCATTTTAAGTTCACTGATTTTTATGATGCGAATTTGTATAACTATCAAAAAAGCAAAACAAAAAAAGCGGGTATAAGCTTTAAAACTGGTTTTAATCCTGACGACGGTAGCGTAATTAGTCTAAGTTATGAAAAAGAGGTAAACGATTTTATTGAAAATCCCTATGGCAAAAGAACCGAAGTAGCTTTAGAGTACCAATTTCTCACCCAAGGTTTAGACTTGCGTTTCAATAAAAAATATGCAGCAATTTTCCGAGATTTTAATTTCATCTTTAATGGAAGATATACTTCAACAAACTATACCGAGAATTTTTTCGGGTATGGAAATGAAACCATAAATCTGGACAATACGCTTACTTTAGATTACAACAGGGTAAATCTAGAAATGTACAATGCAGGTATAGGCTTTGAAAGAGAAACCGATTACGGGAGTTTGTTTCAGGTAAAATTTGATATTGAGACAGTTCGTGTAGGAAGAAGTGGTAATAATCTTATAGAGAATTCTAATTTCGATGGAATTGGAGAAAGATCTTATTTTGGTATTCCCAACATAACATACAGCTATAAGAATTTTGACGATCCCGATTTTCCTTCAAAAGGAATGTTTTTTATGACCAGTATTGGAGGAATTGATGATTTAAAAAATGATAATTTAACCGGATTCCTAAAAAGTAATATTACGTTTTACAATTCAATTAAGACCCAGCGTCTCATTTTAAAAACTGAAGCAAACACGTATTTAATGGTTGGCGATGAGCCTAAATTTTACCAAAGTGCCCAATTAGGAAATAGATCTGGGCTGCGCGGTTATAGAGCGCAACGTTTTACTGGAATGAATAGTTTGGTAGGGAATGCAGACTTATTTTATAATTTTCAGGAGCTCAAAACATTTCTTTTCCCAATAGGAATAAGTATTTATGGCGGCTATGATATTGGGCGGGTATGGGTTAAGGATGAAAATTCAAAAGTATGGCACTCCTCCTATGGTGGAGGGTTTATTTTTAAATGGACAGATGCTATACAAGGCCAATTTAGCATTTTTCGCAGTGAAGAGGATACAACGATTAAATTTGGCTTCGGACTTACATTTTAATTCTTAAATCTTCATATTAAAATCCAACCTGAAATCCTATTTGAACAATAGCGTCTTCTTCCGATAAGAAATATCCGGCCTTTAGACCAAATGTGTTAAGAGTACCTATCCATACACCACCTCCGTATGAAGTATGCCACACATTAGAGTTGTCGTTTTCTACCCAAACCCTTCCGTAGTCAAATCCGCCGTATACACCTACAGTAACAGGAGCTACTGCTGTAATAAACCTTTTTACCCGCAGCTTAAGATCTGAAGTTTGATAAAAGGATGTCTTCCCCGAAAACCTTTCGTCGCGATACCCTCTAAGACCATTGTTTCCTCCAATTGATTGGGCATGGTAAAAGAAAAAGTCATTCCCAAAATTGGTACTTATTTTTGCGGTGGAACCTAAGACAAGATTCCCTGAAGGAATTAATTTTCTATCGAAGCCAAGCAGAAAAGAACCATATCCAAAATTATTATTATCATAGTCATTATCAAGATTCGATTTATATCCTACAGTAAGACCTAGATAAAGACCTCTTGTTGGAAAATCTGCAGTGTCTTCATTGTCGTACTGAACGCTTGCTTCTCCACCAACATATGTTTGATTATCCAATACTCCAACTCCAACATTGGCAGGGGTAAAGAAACGGTCGGGCGTGTTATCTACCCTAAAGTTTTCATAAAGCGCACGAAATCGTATAGTTCTATAAGCTATACCCGTACTAAACTTTATTTGTTGCATTCTCGCACGGTTGAATTCTCTCCCTACTGCATCTTCATCATAAGTGGTTTCATTTCCGTAACCAAAAAAGTTATTGGCAAAAGTATCGCTGGTAAAATAGGCGTCAGCTTCAAGATTCCAGTTGGGGATTATATTAGCATAAATTCCTTTGTATTCTAATTCTATCGCTTGATAATCAAAAAAGTAATTTGCCGATAAATAATGTTTGTAACGGAAGTCTTCCCCGTTAAAGCCCTTGCTTATATACGTATCATTTGCGCCTATAAACAACCCGTCATCTGTACGGAATCCTGCATTTGGCAGTAAAATATTTCTGTTCTCATTGAAATTCCTCCAGAAGAATGTATTAGTTTCATATAAATTGGTAAACTGGTGTGAAGGGGTCTTTTCTTTAAATTCTGTTTCTTCCCACTTCCAGTCGTACACTTTTAGGTTTTTGCGATTGGTAATTTTAAATTCATCTTTTCCGTACCCTCCTATCAAACGAACCATAATCTCATGATCACCGTCGCCTGAAACTTCAAATTCATCCACATCATTTAAACCGTATATCCAAATCTCATTGGTTTCGTCCCTATTGAAGGTTCTTTCAAAAAAAGTAGGATTTGGTTTATCTTTTATCAATCGTTTTAAAACCACTTTGGTTTTCCCTTCCGGAAGACGGGTAACTTCAATTTTGTCATCTTTATGTGTTCCGTGGATGACCACTGTTTTTTGCATACGTTCTCCATAACGTCTGGCGATTTCATCTAAATTATTTAAACGTCCTTTGAGGTTGTTTTTAATTTCTTCGGAAGCTTCGTCCTGAACTTCGGTGGGGAGTCTCTTAAAAGCATCTTCAATGGCTGCGTCACTCATATTATCTTGAATGTACTTGGCCTCTTCAACCCAAACAGAAGTATCATATTTATTTAAAAAAGCTCTATCGAGATTGTTTCCTTCTGCGTTGAACCATTTTATATCTTTTATATCCGGGCCATACGATTGCCAAAACCGCACATCGGGAAGTATCATTTTTATTAATGGGATTGCAATTCCGTCAAAAGTAGAGAAAGCTGCATCCCTGTCTCTTGGAATGGGTATAAAACGCACATCATCATCACTGATTTCATATTCTGCCCAACGCCATTGATCTTCGTGACGGTCCCAGTCTCCAATTAGCATGTCGAATATTCTTGCGCGGATGTAGGCACGTTGGTCTATGGTGTATTTTTCGTCTTCATTAAGTTTTTCTAAAACATCTGTAGTGCTTTCAAAATTAACGATATCACCTTTCTCTTTTGGATTAGCACGATTATATCCTTCATAAACTTTCTGCTTGTCGTTAGGGCGCTCCTCTATAAAATAAAGCTCATTTCCATAGGCCTCACCCAATAACCTGAAACCGGCCTGTTTGGGCAAATAATATAGTTGTGTATTGGCGTGGTTAATATCAACCGATTTAGCCAACGGATTTATCACCAATTGCATATAAGGATGGGTGGTAGTAAAGAAATCGTATACCGCTTCTTCAATAAAGGTTCCCTTAAATTCTTCATCATCATAAGAGATTCCCCTCACCTTATATCGAAGAAATTTTAATGCATTTTTTTCAAGTCCACGCATAGCGTATTCTCTTCCGTTATTATCTGCAAGCCGGGCAGAATAAGATTGATGTCCACCTCCTTGTTGTGTAATTTTTAATCCTGAATACAAAGTGTCAAGTATGGCAATATCGGCCGTAACAGGAACACCAAAATACTTTCTGTAACGTTTTCCCCAGATAAATTTATAAAACCCGGTTTTATCGAGCTTATTTTCATCGGTTGTTACAGGTATTGTTTTGGTTGTGCCTTCAAAAGAAGGGATGGGGTAGGGTGGTTTTTCTTCAGGAAACTTATCATTTACATCAAATATATTTTTATCGTCCAATGTAATAAACTCTACTTGTGACGAGCCGTCTTCGTAATATTTTAAGATTGCAAATCCTTCTTTTCCATAAGTGAAATTACCTTCATAATTTACAGAACCTCCAATATTGGCAATCGTACCTTTAGATAATTTAGTACCTGTGTGCCCACCCATAGAACCACTTACTATTTGTCTTATGTTACCTCCGGTTAAGTATTGAAGGCTTTCTTCGTGACCAGAAACTATGGTTACCCTGTCATTCTCTTGCGCTAGGGCACTTACGGTTGTAAGTAAATAATTATAGCGGCGAGAATTTAATTGTTGAGATGAAAAACTTCCCAGGTTATCAACTTCATCTATAATATTTCCAACTATGGGTAGCGGGGTTATGCTTTCCATAAAAGTCTTTTTCCCGGCATATTTTCCATTACTATAAATAGGATGGTGAATAACGATAACTAAGTTCTTTCCGCGGGAATCTTTTATATACCCTTCCAGCTCTTCATCAAACCTTCTTTTTGTATTGATATCGGTACATTTTCTATTGATGCCATGGGCATGGTCCCAATTGGTATCGTACCATTGCGAATCTACAAATAACATGTCTATGTCATCGTTTAATACTACATATTCCAACGGACATACGTTGTTGGGTTCTACCTGTATATTTTTAAGGTCTTTGTCTTTTATATAATTTTCTACCCACTCAATTTCCTCTGTGTTCATGCTGCTCCACTCATGGTCACCGGGCACAAAATAGGTTTGCCCTTTAAAATTCGAAGCAAGGTCTATTTGCTTTTTAATAAGATCTTTATTCGTTTTTCTGTCTTCATTATCCTGGGTATAATCCCCCGTATAGAGCAATGTGCTTTCCTTATCAGCTTTGTTTAAATAGGATTTTAAAAGCTCTTGAAGCTCTGGATTTGTAGTGGCATTTCCATTACCTAATCCTCCGGCAATATAAAAGGTATGTGTAGCTTTTTTAGAATTTAAAGCCTGTGTTGAAATATTGGCCTGTGGTTTATACGTAGCGCAGGCACTTAATGCTATAAAAAGGAATAATATTAAAATTGAAAGTAGGGAAGGTGTAGTTTTATTCATATTTAATGACATAATATTTTTATGGAATACTTATCAAAAATAAGAAAGGGTTTTAACATTTATTTCTTCTTTAGGAATACTTTAAGGGTTTTCTAATTTTTTATACCGAGTTCGTATAAGTTTCCTCCTTCCATATGTACAAGTTCATCTGCTATGTAAAGTGTTTCTGAATCCTTAAAAGTAATGCTCTCCTTTTGAGAGGGATAACTTAATTTAATTCGTTTTATATCTCCTTTAAAAAAATCATCATTTTTGTAATTACTGAAAAGCCAAATATTTTTAGAACTCAATAAAGCTATTGTCCCGGTTTTAAAATCAATGGCAGCTGCAGTAACCTGGCATTCATCGTCATCGTCACAGGTTTTGTATTCTCCTAATAGCTCGGCTTCATAATTCCCTTCAAGGGCGGGAACTTTATAAAGTTTTGTTGTCCCGTCAAAATCTTTGCTTCGGTTTCTGGTGAAGAGATAAAAATTACCGTTAAGAAAGAAAAAAGCTTCCACATCAAAATTTCGGTCTTTCTTTTTAGGCGGAAACTTCTTTTGGTCTTCAAAATAAAAAGTGGTTTTAACAGCTTCTGTTTTAACTATTCCTTCAGGAAAAGTTGAAGCTTTTGTTATTTTATAAATAGTAAGATTTTTTCGTTTATTGTTGTTGTTTCCAAAGTCTCCTATGTATAAGTTTCCTTCAGTATCACCCGTAAGGTCTTCCCAATCTATATTTTTTCCGTTGGAAATGTTTATAACCTTATCCATATTTCCAGAACGTATATTATAGCCATATACAGCAGGTTCATTACCTGAATCGGCTATTATCCAAACAAGTGGTGAATTGGTAAATTTATGTAGACCACTCACCTCCGAAAGACTGTCAGGTAAAGATGCAATAACTTTTAATTGCCCATAATCCTGACAACTAATGGTAAAATACGACAACAAAAAAAGAAGGAGAATTTTTTTCATATAAAAAAGTCTGCCCGAAGGCAGACTTGAGTTTTGTTATTTTAATAGTTATGCTTCAGGGTGGTTATCGGTCGCTTTCATGCTCCAAGCATCTAGCATCCAGCTTATTTTTTCAATATCACCTATATATCCTCCAATCATATCTATAGTGCCTTCATCCCCGGCATCATCAGCGCTTTTAATTACTTTGCGCATTTGCTTTAAAATCTTACCATGGTCTTCTAGTAAGGTCTTTACCATTTCGAGGTCTTTAGTTTTTGATGGCGATTCTTTAAGGTTAGACATTTCTAAATATTCAGTAAAATTACTGGTGGGCTGAAAACGTAAAGTTAGGATACGTTCGGCAATTTCATCTACCTTTAGTTTGGCATCTTCATACATTTCTTCAAACTTAATATGAAGGTCAAAAAAGTTCCTTCCCACAACATTCCAGTGGAAGTTTCGCAATTTTTGATAATATAAATTGTAATCTGCCAAGAGAATATTGAGTTCTTCAGCTGTTTTGGTAATCTTCTCTTTATTGAGGTTTAAGTAATTCATAATTTTTGTTTTTAATTATCTCAAATTTACGAGGATAACAGCGGGCTACCAATTTTCAGAAGGTATTTAGCCTTTTTTTAACTCAAAATTCATCAGTAAACGCTATTTACACAGTTACTTTTTATTTCATTTGTATATTGCCACTTCAACAGTTTTCAATATGATAAACAATTTAGAGATAGCCATACAAGCAGCTCTTGCTGCAGGGAAAGAAATAATGAAAGTGTATGCTACAGAATTTTTAGTGGAGACAAAAGAAGATAATACTCCATTGACACAGGCTGATAAAAACGCAAATGAAGTTATAAATGAGCATCTAAAAATAACCAATATTCCTATTTTAAGTGAGGAAAATAAGCAACTTGATTTTTCTGAAAGAAAAGACTGGACGAGTTTTTGGCTTGTAGATCCTTTAGATGGAACCAAGGAATTTGTAAAACGAAATGGAGAGTTTACCGTAAATATTGCGCTGGTAGTTAATGGAAATCCTATGTTGGGTGTTATATATATACCCGTTTTAAAAAGCCTGTATTTTACAAATGAAAATGCATCAGCCTGTTATAAATATCACGTTGAAAAAGATGATATTACTATTTCAGAGATATTATTAACCGCCCAAAAACTTCAACCTACAAAAAAGAAAGGACAGCCCATAAAAATATTGGTGAGCCGATCTTACCTAAATGATGAAACCCAAAAGTTTATTTCAGAAATAAAAAAAGAAGAAGTTGAAATTATTCAAAAAGGAAGCGCTTTAAAATTCTGCCTTTTGGCTGAAGGCAAAGGGCATATTTATCCCCGTTTTGCACCAACGATGGAGTGGGATACAGCAGCAGGGCAAGCTATTTGTAATGCTGTAGGGCTTCAGCTTATCGATATGACAACTAACAAACCCATGAAGTATAATAAGCCTAATTTATTAAATAATAATTTTATTGTCAAGTAACCTAGCGTATAAAAAGTTTCTTTAACTTAGATTTCGCATTTATAAAGGCAATAGATGTAGTTAACATCCGTTATTAATGAATACTAAAATTTGCTGATTTTTTAAAAATGAACAAACATATATTATTTAGTATTTTTTTAAATAGTATCCTAGTTCTTTTATTTTTTTTGTTAATTTGCGAACTTTTTTAAACCAATATCCTCTGAAAATCAAATAATAAAAATGAGAATTATTGTCCTACTTAGTATTTTCTTTTGTTGTCATACTGCGACTTCCCAGATAGAAAGATATAATAGATTTTCACTTGCGGTGGGCACAGGTGTACACGTACCTTTAAGCCCTACTCCTTACCAAGGAAGGTCTAACTATGCAGGTTTCGGCCGTTTTGAAATAGCCGCTCGTTATATGTTTGACCGTGTTTCTGGTGTTAGATTGCAATATTCGATGGACCGTTTTAGTGTAAATGATAATACAAAAAATGGAAACACCTTTAACAAAATAGGTCTTGAAGGAACTTATAGTATTGCAAAGTTGTTAAAACTACCTTATAGAGTATTAGATAAGTTTAATGTACACGCCCACGCGGGAATAGGAATTACCTTTGCCAGTCCTGAAAGTACAAACGGTGTTGAACACATAGGGAATATAACGATTGGAATCATGCCCCAATATAGAATTAGTAGCAAACTAGCTGTCTATGGCGACCTTGCTTATGTGGTTAATCTAAAACAACATTACAATTATAATGGCGACTTGCTCGATCCCAATTATGAAAGTGTAACCGGCGGATTTATAACCTTAAGGATAGGTTTACAGCTTTCCCTCGGTAACTTAGGCCGCCATGCCGATTGGTATTAAAACTTTCAATGCTTTTATAATTCTTCTTTTTTTATTTCTATAAAATATATCTGCTATAAGAAAATAGTATATTTACATTTATCAAAAGGAGACTTGTCTCCTTAATTATTTTTGTAAACCACCTATAAAAGCAAATAATGAGTACTATTAATTCTCATGTTAAAAAAATATTAATCACAGGAGGAGCCGGTTTTATTGGTTCTCATGTAGTACGTAAGTTTGTTACTACCTATCCCGATTATCATATTTACAATCTTGATGCCCTTAACTATGCCGGCAATCTCGAAAATTTAAAAGATATAGAGACGGTACGTAATTATACTTTTTTAAAAGCCGATATATGTGATGAAAAAGAAATAAATGCGCTTTTTCAAAAACATCAATTCTCAGATGTGATTCACTTAGCGGCTGAAAGTCATGTAGATCGTTCTATTACCGATCCTTTAGCATTTGCAAAAACCAATATACTGGGTACGATGATACTGCTAAATGCTTTTAAGACATTATGGCAAGAACATTGGAGCGGACATCGCTTTTACCATATAAGCACCGATGAGGTATATGGAACCTTAGGCATTGAAGGTTTATTTACTGAAAAGACTTCCTACGACCCTAACTCTCCATATTCGGCTTCAAAGGCCAGCTCAGATCACTTTGTACGTGCCTATGGAGAAACGTATGGAATGCCTTATGTGATTAGCAATTGCTCAAACAATTACGGTCCTAACCATTTTCCAGAAAAGCTTATTCCTTTATTTATCAATAATATTATTAATAATAAAGCATTGCCTGTTTATGGCGATGGAAATTATACCCGCGATTGGTTGTACGTAAAAGACCATGCAGCAGCTATAGATCTTGTATTCCACAAAGGGAATAATTCTGAAACCTACAATATAGGAGGTTTTAACGAATGGAAGAATATCGACCTTGTAAAGCTTCTTTGCACTCAAATGGACAAAAAACTAGACAGGAAAAAAGGAGATTCAGAAAAACTTATAACCTATGTAAAAGACCGCCCGGGTCACGATCTTCGGTATGCAATTGACGCTTCAAAGATAAATGAGGAATTGGGTTGGAGACCTTCAGTAACATTTGAAGAAGGACTTTCAAAAACTATTGACTGGTATTTAAATAATGAGGAATGGCTTAATCATGTTACTAGTGGAGCCTATAAAGAATATTATAAAAAGCAATACGATTAAAATAGAGATACTATGAAAGGTATTATCCTAGCCGGAGGTTCCGGTACACGATTACATCCGTTAACCACCGTTTTGTCAAAACAATTACTACCTGTTTATGATAAACCTATGATTTATTATCCCTTATCAACTTTAATGGGCGCGGGTATTCGGGAGATATTAATAATATCCACTCCTAAAGATCTTCCTTTGTTTAAAGAGTTATTGGGCGATGGTACTCAATACGGATGTAGGTTTGAATATGCAGTTCAAAAAGATCCCAATGGCCTTGCAGAAGCCTTTATTATAGGTGCAGATTTTATAGGGAAAGATAAAGTAGCTTTAATCTTAGGAGACAACATTTTTTACGGTAGTGGACTGGCTAAACTTTTACAGGAAAATAACAATCCCGACGGAGGGATTATTTACGCGTATCATGTTCATGACCCCGAACGTTATGGAGTGGTTGAATTTAATGATGATGGCATCGCTATTTCCATAGAGGAAAAACCCAAACACCCTAAATCTAATTACGCAGTTCCGGGTATTTATTTTTATGACAATACGGTAGTAGATATCGCTAAAAATATAAAGCCAAGCCATCGTGGAGAACTTGAAATAACCGATGTAAACAAAGCCTATCTCAAACAAGGAAATTTACAGGTAAGTATCCTCGATAGGGGAACAGCATGGTTAGATACCGGTACTTTTGAATCTTTAATGCAGGCCGCACAGTTTGTAGAAGTAATAGAACAACGTCAAGGTTTAAAAATAGGCTCTATTGAAGCAACAGCTTTTGAGATGGGGTATATAGATCAAAATCAATTTAAAACCTTAATAGAACCACTTCTAAAAAGCGGTTATGGTTCAAACTTGCTAGATCAGTTAAAAGAGTAAAAGTATAATGTCCCTTCGGTACAATTCGCCTTTGGCTGTATATATTTTGTTTTTTAATATTCACTATCCTAATGTTTTTGCGAAGCCTTTATTTTAAAGGCTAAAGCAATCTCATGAAATTCTCTTATAAATTTAATAGGTGTAAAGTTTTATAATCGCGCTTGTTATCATGAGATTGCTTCGCTACGCTCGCAAAGACTATAAAAAATTAATATATTAGTATATGAAACAGCCTTGTGTATATATAATGTGCAATAAAAATAAGACCACACTTTATACCGGGGTGACTTCTAACTTACTGAAACGTGTATATCAACATAAAACCAAGGCTTTTAATGGTTTTACTTCTCGATATAATTGTGATCAGTTGGCTTGGTATCAGTCTTTTTCAAATATCACCGAAGCTATTGCGTTTGAAAAAAAAATAAAGGCAGGATCCCGTGCTGCCAAAGAAAAAATCATCTCACACCAAAATCCCGAATGGAATGATCTTGCAGAAGACTGGATTTTTACGGTAACTTAAAATATGCTTTATAAACTGTTTTTGCGAAGCCTTTTTTTAAAGGCTGAAGCAATCTCAGGTTATTTTGTTTTATTCATTTTTTGCTCGTCCAAAAAACGAATCAAAAAAGGACGCTTTTTTGATAGGAATTTCTGCTTTGCAGAACCAAGGTCAAAAGACCGCGTCACCCGCATACTGCAGACTCCTGAATCTCGGAGCTTTTGACTGTATATTCTACCCCGATAGGGTTACAACCCTTCGGGTTGTTTAGGGATTTATATTCACAAAAACGGATTAAACTTATTTAGAAATCGGCCTACGATTCGACTTTGGGCCCCATAGGTTGAACATCCGTAAAAAACTAAGTACTGTTTGAGAATACGAAGTATTCGAGTTGTACGTGTTTAGGATGGAGACCGTAATGGGTAAATAAGAATCGTAAGCCTTGACTTTTTGGTTCGGCTTGTCCTGAGCATTTCGACTTCGCTCAATATAAACTTCGTCGAAGGGTTGTGTTAAGACAAAATGAACAGAATGTTTTTGCGAAGCCTTTATTTTAAAGGCTGAAGCAATCTCAAGAAATTCTCTCATAAGTTTAATAGGTGTAAAATTTTATAATCGCGCTAGTTATCATGAGATTGCCGCGCTTTGCTCGCAAAGACTTTGGTGTTTTTAAAATGGTTTTATAGCAATACTTTTTATTTCTTATGGTTATTATTTTAAGGCTATATGATTTTAAACCATTATAAAACCGCGTATTACCTACTTTTGAAACCTTTTAATTACATTTTAATTAACATTTTTAAAAAGGATACCTATTTCAATATATTATCTTTGCCAAAAAGATTTTTTATAAAGTCTTTTTTTATAAGAATTATTATGCAACTGACTGAGACCAAATTAAAAGGCTGTTTTATACTTGAGCCTAAACTTTTTAAAGATAGTAGAGGATATTTTTTTGAAAGTTTCAATCAGGAAAATCATAGAAAAAATTTCTCTTAGTAATTTGTTTTAAAATATAAAAAATGAAGTATTTTGCCCATGAGTCCGCAATTATTGATAAGGATTGTATAATTGGAAATGGAACTAAAATATGGCATTTTTCACATATAATGAAAGGCTGTAAGATTGGTGAAAAATGTAATATTGGACAAAATGTTGTAATATCTCCGAAAGTTATTTTGGGGAATAATGTTAAAGTTCAAAATAATGTTTCCATTTATACAGGAGTCATTTGTGAAGATGATGTCTTTTTAGGTCCTTCAATGGTTTTTACGAATGTTATAAATCCACGAAGTGCCATTAACAGAAGAGGACAATATTCCACAACTATTGTTAAAAAAGGAACTTCAATTGGAGCCAATGCAACAATTGTTTGTGGAAATAATATTGGTGAATATGCTTTTATTGGCGCAGGTGCTGTTGTAGTTAAAGAGGTACTTCCTTATGCTTTAGTAGTAGGGAATCCTGCTAAACAAATAGGATGGGTTAGTGAATATGGGCATAGATTAAAATTTAATAATGAAGGTTTTGCAGTTTGTCCAGAAAGTGAGCAAACATATAAGTTAGAAAAGGATAATTTAGTAATAAGAATAAGTTAATAATTACAATATGAAAAATTTCGCATTAATAGGAGCAGCAGGATATATTGCTCCAAGACACATGAAGGCGATTAAAGAAACAGGCAATAATCTTATAGCGGCATTAGATACTTTTGATAGCGTAGGAGTTATAGATAGTTATTTTCCAAATACCGATTTTTTTACTGAATTTGAGCGTTTTGACCGTCATATTTCCAAACTGAAATTTGAAAAAGACATTTCGTTGGATTATGTGAGTATTTGTACTCCAAATTATTTACATGATTCTCATATCCGATTTGCTTTAAGACAGGGTGCTGATGCCATTTGTGAAAAACCTCTTGTTTTAAATCCTTGGAATATTGATGCATTAAAAAAGATTGAACAAGAAACGGGGAAGCGAATTTGGAACATTCTGCAATTACGCGTACACCCAAGCATTATTGCCTTAAAGGAAAAAATAGCCAAAGGGCCTAAAGATAAAATTTACGATGTAGACCTTACCTATTTAACCTCTCGCGGACATTGGTATTACACCTCTTGGAAAGGTGATGTTACCAAATCTGGAGGCATAGCCACCAACATTGGTGTACACTTTTTTGATATGCTGTCCTGGATATTTGGCGACCTAAAACAAAACGTAGTACACGTAAATACACACGACCGTTCTGCAGGGTATTTAGAATTTGAAAAAGCACGTGTACGCTGGTTCTTATCCATCAATGCAGACACCCTGCCAGATGAAGTAAAAGCTAAAGGGCAAACCACTTATCGTTCCATAACCATTGAAGGTGAAGAACTGGAGTTTAGTGGTGGCTTTACGGATTTACACACAGTATCGTACCAGGAAATTATAGCCGGCAAAGGCTATGGGCTAGAAGCCCCACGCCAAGCAATTGAGATAGTGCATAATATACGCCATGCAACACCTATAGGTGCAAAAGGAGCGTACCATCCGTTGGTAAAAAAACCGTTGGCGAAACATCCGTTTGAAAGATAAAAAAGAAAAATTTATTACATTAAATTATTTTAAGGAAATTGACTAATGAAGAAAATGTATTTTTATTTGTTTGGAGTGTTATTTGTTAAAATAATTAATAAATTATATTCAAACTCACTTAAGTATCATAAAAAACTGTATCCAAATATCAGTAATAAAGCAAAATTAGGGAATAGGTGTAAATTATCAGGTTCAAAATATAATATTATTATTGGAAATCACACCTATATAAATGAAGCACAAATCTATGCAGGTGAAAAATCAATTGTGAGAATTGGTGAAAATTGCTCAATAGGTTATAGAGTTTCAATAAAAGCGAGAACACATGGGATGTCAAAAGTCTATAATGATGAAAGCGGTACTCATGAGGAAATAGAAAAAGATATATATATTGGAAATAGATGTTGGATCGGAGATGGGGTTTTTATTAAAGAAGGCTTTGCTTTAGGTGATGATGTTATTATAGGTGCCAATTCGGTTGTAACAAAAAATTTCCCAAATAATGTTATTATAGGTGGAGTTCCTGCTCAAATTATTAAGACAAGAACATTATAATGCTAAACGAAATTTTTAAAAATTCGTTATTTACAACTATATCTAAAATAATTTCGTTGACTCTTGGTTTTGCGTCAAGTATTTTTTTTATTAGACTTTTAGGAGCAGAAGGAAAGGGTCATTTAAGTATTTTAGAAGCGAGTTCAGCACTTATTGTATTAGTTAGTTCATTGAACTTGAATGTAAGTATAATACAATTCGTTTCAAAAGCTAAAATAAATAAAGATAAAATACTGGGGCTTTCAATTATAATATTTATTTTTAGTATTATCTTATCTATAATTATACTAACGGTACTTTATTTATTGGAGTCTACAATGGTTATTTTACCAAATAGTAATATTATCGTTTATGCAGGATTATTATTATTAATGATTATTGTTATTGAATTAAAAGAAATATTTAGTTCTTTTTTAAAGGGATTGAAGTTTTTTAAAGACCTTTATTATTCAACCTTAATTTATTCAATATTTAGACTTTTTTTATTTCTAATTCTTTATGTGGTACATATGAATTATAATATTAATTTTTCTGTAATTCAATTAATATTTGCACATATACTTTGTTTGATAGTGTTAATGTTATCTACATTTGTGTTTTTTATAAGAGAAGTGAAAATTGTACCAAGTTTCAAAATTTCTTTTTTGGAATTGAAACCATTTTTAAGATACTCAAGTGTTGGTCTTGTTGTGATTTTGATTAGTTTTTTAGGGAGAAAATCGGATATTTGGATTATTAGTTATTTACTTGATACACGGGAACTTGGTTATTATGCTGTTGCTGTAACACTTGGAGATTTAGTATTGCAAATTCCGATGACGTTAAAGAATGTTTTGTTCCCATATCTCTCTTCTTCTAAATCTAGCTTTGAAAGAAAAAAATTATTAGCTATGTTTTCAAGATTTAATGCAACAATAATATTAATGATAATTTCATTTTTAATAATTTCTTCTCATATTTTAATTCCTTTTATGTATGGGAAAGAATTTGTTAATTCAATTGTTCCATTTCAAATTTTTATTATTGGAATTGGTTTTATTGGATTTAAAGAGTTTTTTCAAATTTATAACATGTCAATTGAAAAGCAAAATGTAAATATTTGGTCGAATATGCTTGGGTTGTTTCTTCTGGTATCATTAAATTTTATACTTATTCCATTGTATGGAATTAAAGGAGCATCTTTAGCTGCAATGCTATCATTTGCTGTAAGTACAATATTTATTTATTATCGCATGACTTACTTAAAAATATTACCTCACCAAAATTATTTTTTTATAACATTATCCGATTTTAAAAAAATCATGATTTTTTTAAAATCTAGGATTAAGAGTTAATCTATTTTTATCTATAAAAAAATATTATGATTAATGTAATTGTCTTAACTCCTTGGTACCCATCTATTAATAATCCAGGGTATGGAATTTTTGTAAGAGAACAAACAAAGGCTCTTGTTGAAAATACAGATGTAATACCATCTGTTTTGTTTTATGATGCTAGTTCTAATTTTAGCCTAAGAAATTTAATAAAACTCTTTAAAAACAAAACATCAATTAATGAATTTGATAATTTTAAAGTTTATAATCAAAAAGGAATTCATTTACCATTAAAACTTTCAATATCAAGAAAAATCTGGATATACAAACATGTTAAAATGTTTAAAATGTATCTTAAAGATAATAAGACGCCTGCCATAATTCATGCACATACGTATTGGGGCGGATTAATTGCTTTAGAGATTAAAAAACGATATGGAATTCCTTATATAGTTACAGAACATAGTTCATCATTAGTTTCTACTGTTAATATACGTAATTTAAAAATTATTTCTAGAGTATATGATGAGGCAGAGCATCTTATAGCTGTTGGCGCATCGCTAGCAAATGTCATGGTAGGACTTACAGATACTCCTATTGAAATAATACCGAATTCAATTAACACATCCTTTTTTAAACCCGAAAGTATAGAAAAGACATGTGAAGAAATTGTGATTTCAATAATTGGAGGTCTTATTCCAATAAAGCAAATAAATCTTGCTATAAAATCAATTTATATAATTCATAATCAAGGGTTTAATATTTTTCTAAATATTATTGGAGAAGGCCCTATTCGAAAAGAGTTGGAAGATCTTATTCTAAATTATGATGCAACTAATTATATTAAAATATTAGGATATAAAAACAGGAATGAGGTGAAACAAATATTGAATGAATCTGATTTATATCTTCATACAAGTAAACATGAAACTTTTGGAATAGTTTTAATAGAAGCTATGTCAATGGGGTTACCCGTTGTTTCAACTAAATCGGGAGGCCCTGAATATTTTGTAACAGAGGATGTGGGTATTATTATAGCTAGCAATACACCTGAAGCTATTGCTGAAGGTATCCGTAGTGTTATTGAAAATAAAGACCAATATATATCAGAAAATATTAGAAAGTATGTAGTCAATAATTTCAGTGACGACGTTATTTCTGAAAGAATAATAAAACTATATAATAGCATAGTATAAAAATGAAAATAGTAACCATAATAGGAGCAAGACCACAGTTTATTAAAGCAGCTTCACTGAGTAGGGAAATTAAAAAGCATGACAATATTGAAGAGATCATTGTGCATACTGGTCAACATTTTGATGCCAATATGAGTGAAGTGTTTTTTACTGAGATGCAAATCCCAAAACCAAATTATAATTTAAACATTAATAGTTTAAATCATGGTGCTATGACGGGAAGAATGATGGAAGCAATTGAAGAAATATTATTAGCTGAAAACCCTGATTGGTTGTTGGTATATGGTGATACAAATTCAACTTTAGCGGGCGCTTTAGCAGCTAAAAAGTTGCATATAAAAGTTGCTCATATTGAAGCCGGGTTACGATCTTTTAATATGAAAATGCCTGAAGAAGTGAATAGAATTTTAACGGATAGAGTAAGTGATATCTTGTTTTGCCCTACACAACAGGCAATAGATAACTTGGAAAAAGAAGGCTATGCAAACATTGACTGCTCCATTTTGAACGTAGGTGATATCATGTATGATGCGGCATTGTTTTATACTAATTTAGCTACATCACAAGCAGCGTCTTTTCCAAAAGATTATATTCTAACCACTATTCATAGAGCTGAAAATACCGATGATAGAAGTAAGCTGACCAAAATATTTAAGTCTTTAGATACTATTAATGAAAAATATGCAGTTGTATTGCCGTTGCACCCAAGAACTAAAAAACTCATGACTTCCTATGGGATAAAAACCAATATTCATATTATTGAACCTGTTGGTTACCCAGAAATGGTTTCCTTAATTAAAAATTCAAAAGGAGTCGTAACAGATAGTGGCGGATTGCAAAAGGAGGCATACTTTTTTAAGAAACAAGGGTTTACCCTGAGAGATCAAACAGAATGGGTTGAGTTAATTGAAGCAGGTTGTAATAGGTTAATCGATGTTGAAAATGATGATATTGCGAGTATTATTTTAAACAATTTGTTAAATGAACTTGACTATACCAATCCAATTTACGGAGATGGTAAAACAAGTGAAAGAATAGTTGAGACATTAATTAATTTTTAAAAACATGAAAAAGAAAAATATATTAATAATTTCATATTCTTATCCACCATCAAATGTGCCGGCTGCGCAGCGACCTTATACAGTAGCAAAATATCTTAATAAAGAAAATTTTGAAGTCACCGTAATAACCTGTGGCAATGCAGATGTCTCTTGGGGGATTAATCAAGGTTTTGATCCTGAATTGCCCTTAGTTAAATTAATCAAAATTAACAGTTTAATAGGAAGGGGGGCCTCTACTTTAAAAAAATATAAGACGCATGGCAAGAAAAGTTTAAAAAATAGAATAAAGTCTGTATTGTTCAATTTATTATCTTCAATGATTGTTCCAGATCAAGCTATTTTTTGGTATCCTAAAGTATGTATGTACCTATTAAAAAATAAAGATCTAATTTATAAATCGGACTTGGTATTTACAACTTCTCCATCTTTTTCTAATCATTTAATTGGTAAATTTATAAAGGCAAGAAATAGTAATATTTCATGGATAAGTGAGTTGAGAGATTTTCATTATCTAGAAACAATTAAAAGTGTTAGAAATTTAAAACAATTTATTAATAAAAAATTAGAATATTCGGTTATAAAAAAATCAGATAAAGTTTCTTTTATCTCGTATTCCATGCAAGATATTTATTCAAATTATTATTCTAAGTTTAATTATAAATTTAGAGTTATATATAATGGATTTGATATATCAGATTTTGAGAACTTAAATATTACCAAAACACAAAATGATAAATTGACCATATTTTATGCTGGAAGTTTTTATCGAGGAGTTAGATCTCCTGTCACTTTATTAAAAATATTGGACAAATTAATTGAAAAAGAAAAAATATCTTCAAATGAAATTGAAATTTGTATAGCAGGCAACTTTGAAAATGAATTAATAAACGAGGTGAAAAAATATAAATCATTCGCCTCTATAAAATTTATAGGTAATATACCACGATTCAAAGTGCTCAAGCATTTAGTCTCTGCTGATTTATTATGGTTAATAGTAGGAAATAAGTCAACGCACTATACAGGAGTGCCAATTAAATTTTTTGAATATTTGGGCGCGCGTAGACCGATAGTGAATTTTGCCCCTGCAACGTCTGAACCAACAAAAATTATTTCAGAAAATAAATTAGGATGGAATTTTGATACTTCTGATTTTGATCTTAGTCAATCTGTTGAGACATTCGAACAAATTATGGTTGATTATAAATCTGGTATCTTATCTGAAAGTTTAGAAAATAAATTTTTCCCTGAATTTGATAGGGAACATCAAGGTGTTTTGTTTGGAAAGCTATTTAATGAAAATTAATTAAGTGGAATGAAAAGAAGTTTACACATCCATTTTATAAATTCAATTGTAATAGTTTTAGAATTCATCATTAATTTTAAGTGTTAAAATTCTTTGCTTTCCTTTTTTTGTATTTATTTAATCGAAAAGAGACCTTTATAGTTAAAAATAAAAATCTAAAATAACTTACTACATTATGTTTAAGAAAATTGCTGGCTTGGGCCTTCCATTACTATTTATTCTGCCCATAACAGGTTTTTTTGCGGCATTGTTTAATATACGTTCAAAAAGTAGTGCAATAGTATATGTGGGATTCGCTATGCTTTTTGGATATGCAATATCATTTTCAAATAATTCCTCAGACTCCTATCGATATGCAGAGGCTTTTCTGAGATTTGATAATACACTCGATTACAATACTATTATACAACTATATCGGGATGGGGAATTGCGAGACCTGTATAGACTATTATTATTCTACGTGGTATCAATATTTTCTAATAATCCTAAAGTAATGTATGCGTTCGCGGGTCTTATTTATGGCATTTTTAGTTATCTGTCATTAAGGGTTTTTGTAAGGGAACGTGGCTCTAAATGGGATATATATGTATTTATCTTAGCTCTTGTGTTCTTTACGTATGTTTCTTTAGTTAATATTAATAGTTTTAGATTCAATACAGGGGCTATGGTCTTATTCTATTCTACTTATAAATATATTGTTCAAAAAAGAACAGGTTGGCTACTAGGTATCTTAATCACACCCTTATTTCACTATGGTTTTATCCTTATGGTTCCTGTTTTAATAGCCTATAAGTTTGTAGAACGGATGCTCTATAGTAAAGAAGGCGTTCGTCCAATATTATTCTACCTATTTATTCTAGCATTTATAGCGTCGTGGGTTTTAGAAACAAATATGATAAATTTAAGTTTTTTAAGTCAAACAGATATGTTGTCTGGTGCTGTAGGAAATCGTATGGATTATGTCAATAGCTCGGAGGTTGCAAGTTTGGTTGACAGCAGAAGCGAATCTTCACTTTTCTTGGGTGTACAAAAATATTTTGGCTACGGGATTAAAATCTATGTTTTTGTAACTGTTTTGTTTATGCAAAAGCTAATGAAAAGAATGATAGGAAATAAAACAGAATATACACGATTATTTGCATTTGTATTATTCTTTTACACTGTAGCATTTATAGCGGCTTCAATTCCTTCCGGCGGACGTTTTCTTAGTATTGCTCATTTATTTATGATATTACTTATGGGGAAGTTTTATGCTATTTATAAAGAGGAAAATATGAAAAGGTTAATTGTATGGGCATTGCCGGTATTTTCTTTTAATATTGTCTTTATAAATGGATTATTACCAATATTGTTATTGACGCCAACCTTTTGGTATGGAAATATTTTCTGGATTATCATTGAAGGAATGGATTTTTACCTGTAAATATAAATACACCTATTTGAATTATAATTAAGATTATGGAAATACTTGTAAGTGGGGATTATTGCCCAATTGGTAGAACTGAGAAATATTTAAGAGAAGAAAGATATGACGAACTTTTTAATGGTTTTAATAAAATAGTAGAGAATGTAGATTATGCTGTAGTTAATTTTGAATGTCCACTAACATTATCTAATCAAAAAATATCTAAAACTGGGCCATGCATAAAAACTGAAGACCTAAATTCACTAAAGGCGTTACAGTTTGCAGGTTTTAATTTATTGACATTTGCTAATAATCATATTCAAGATTATTCAGGGCAAGGTGTTTTAGATACACTTAAGTTTGCTAAGGAAATTGGATTTGATACAGTAGGTGCTGGTAAGAATAGTCTTGAAGCTTCTAAACCTTTTATTACAGTAATTAAGGGAATAAAAATAGGCTTTATTAATATTGCAGAAAATGAATTCTGTGCTGCAACAGATGTTTTACCTGGAGCCAATACGTTTGATTTTATCGAAAACATTAAAGCTATACAAGGGTTAAAGGATGAAGTAGATAAAATTATACTAATCTATCATGGAGGTAGAGAACATTATCAGCTACCTACCCCTGAACAAAGAAAACGGTTTAGATTTTTTATAGAGAGTGGTGCAGATGCAATTGTAGCACATCATACGCATTGTATTAGTGGTTTTGAATATTATGAAGGAAAACCTATTCTATATAGTTTAGGTAACTTTATTTTTGATTATAAAAAGAAATATCAAAAGGGTATCTGGACAGAAGGAATGAGTGTAGTTTTATCTTTAAATAATAAAGAGGATGATTTTGCAATAGAATTAATACCTCACTTGCAAGGACGTGAAAAAAATAGTACGCTTGTTTTATTGGAAGGTAGAGAAAAAGAAACTTTTTTAGAAAAAGTTAACTACTTAAGTTCGAAAATTGTAGATGATAAAATTTTCTTTCAAGAGTGGGAAAATTATATTATTTCTCAAGAAAAGTTCTATTTATCAAGCTTATATATTAAAAACTTCTTTTTCAGAGCTTTGTTTATGAAAGGTGTATTGCCTGTTTCTTTGCTTAAGAGCAAACATAATATATTAGCTCTCAATCTAATGAGATGTGAAGCACATAGTGAAATTTTAAAAAAAATACTTAGTAAATAATATGAAAATTGCAATCTTATATAATGAGGTAGAAAAACTTCATTCAACCAATTGGAGTTTAGCCTGGAAAGAATATTGTGAAAATAATAATCTATATTATAAAATTATTAATCCTTATAAAATTGGAGTGGTAATGCAATTATTGGAATTTGATATAATACTTTGGCATTATAGCAACTATTCTTTTAAAGATATGTTAATGGCCAAGAATATATTGAATACTTTAGAATACCATGATAAAAAAGTTTTTCCTTCTTCTAAAGATGCTTGGCATTTTGATGACAAGTTGGCGGAAACCTATTTGTTAGAAAGTATTCTGGCCCCGATACCAAAATCTTTTTATTATTATAATTATAACGATTTAAAATATGCTATTAATAATAATGAAGTTTCTTTTCCAATAATTGCAAAATTAAGAAATGGTTCTGGTTCGCATAATGTAAAAAAAATAGATACAGCTAAAGAATTAAAAAGCTATGGAAAAAAAATGTTCACTTCAGGCCTGAATAGTGCACCAAGTTTGATGTATAAGGCTTCCTCAAATATCAAATCTTCAAAAAGCTTGAAAACATTTATAAATAGAGCGAAGAGAATTCCTGAGTTTTTAAAATCTTTATCAAATGCTAAAAAGTTTAATGTAGAAAGAGGGTATGTTTATTTGCAAGAGTTCGTCCCAAATGATGGCTATGATTTGAAGATAGTCGTTGTAGGAGATAAATTATCTTTTATTGGTAGAAATATACGGCAAGGAGAATTCAGAGCTTCAGGTGGTGGGGATATATTTTATGAAAAAGAAAAAGTTACAAAAAATGTAATTAATTCAGCTTTTAAAACTTCTGAAGAATTAGGTTTCGAATGCATGGGTTATGATTATGTAGTTGATAATAAAACAGGAGAAGGTAAGATTATTGAAATAAGTTATGGATTCTCACATCATACTCTTTTGCAAGCAGGTGGCTATTTTGACAGGCAAGGAAATTGGTATAATGAACCGCTAAATACTCCAAAAGAGATATTAAAAAACTTAATTACTCAACTTGAAAAATAAACTCATCCGTATCACCACAGTTCCCATTTCATTAGCAAAACTATTAGAGGGCCAACTTGATTTTATGAAAAACCATTTTGAGGTCACTGCCATTTCCGTTGGGAAGGAGAAGTTGGAAGCTTTGGGCGAAGCGCAGAGCTATGCCATGTCACACCAATCTCCCTCAAGAAAATACATAAAATTGAAAATAAAATAACTTTTTAAGGTTATATCCATAAAAACAATTATTTTTACACAGTATTTATGGTTGTAGCCCTAAAAATATGATAAAAAGAAATTCATATATTGAACAATTAAAGGAGTTTATAGACAAACCCCAGGTCAAAATACTTACTGGTATCAGGAGGAGCGGGAAATCGACCGTTTTATTTTTACTGAAACAGGAGTTGCTTGAAAGAAAGGTTCCTGAAGAACGAATATTTCATATCAATTTGGAAAGTTTCACTTTTTCCAATTTGCAGCATGCAAAGGATCTTTACGATTATGTTTCGGAAAAGATAATTTCCGGTAAAAGAAACTATTTGCTTGTTGATGAAATCCAAGAGGTGGACCAATGGGAGAAAGCCATAAACTCTTTTTTGGTGGATTTTGATTTGGATATCTATTTAACCGGCTCCAATGCGCACTTGCTATCATCAGAACTGGCCACTTATTTGGCAGGGCGCTATGTGGAAATTCCGGTCTATACACTTTCATTTTCAGAATACCTAAACTTTAAGGCGCACTACGCCCCGAAGAAAGAAACGGATTATCGGAAAGCATTTTTGCAGTATCTAAGGTTAGGAGGCTTTCCTGTGCTGCACACGGCAGATTATAGCGAAGAGACGGCTTATAAGGTGGTATATGACATTTATTCCTCCATTATTTTAAGGGATACCGTACAGCGCTACCGCATTCGTGATATAGAACTTTTGGAACGTGTTATAAAATACGTGTTTGACAATATAGGGAATACGTTTTCAGGCAAGAATGTTGCAGATTACTTTAAGAGCCAACAAAGGAAAATAGATATCAATACCGTGTACAACTATTTAAGTGCCTTGGAGGGTGCCTTTATTCTTTACCGAACTTCAAGATATGATATAAAGGGAAAGGAATTGTTAAAGACCCAAGAGAAGTTTTATTTAAGCGATGTTGGTCTGTTCTACGCCACAATGGGCTTTAAAGACCGGATGATAGGTGGAATATTGGAAAACATAGTTTTTCTTGAGCTCAAGCGGAGGGGCTACCAGGTTTATGTGGGTAAAATTGACACCAAAGAGATTGATTTCATCGCAGAAAAACAAGGCAAGAAAATATATGTACAGGTAGCCTATAAATTGGAAAATGAGCACACGGTGAACCGCGAGTTTTCCGAGCTGCTACGCATAGAGGACCAATACCCTAAGTTTGTAGTAACCATGGACGATTTTTGGGAAGAATCCATCGGTGGCATACAACACTTTTATATTTCGGACTTTTTGTTGAGCACCTTGTATTAAAATAAAAAAAATCAAAAAATGCCCCAGATTAAACTCATCCGTATCACCACCGTCCCGCTTTCACTCGATAAGTTGCTAGAAGGGCAGTTGCAGTATATGCAACAGCATATAGAAGTGGTAGCAGTAAGTAGTGGAGGAGAAGAACTGGAAGCAGTAGAGAAGCGGGAAGGAGTACGTACTATTGCAATCTCTATGACCCGGCAAATTACTCCACTAAAAGATATAATATCGGTTTGGAAATTATACCATTTATTTAAAAAAGAACGCCCCGCCATCGTCCATACCCATACCCCAAAAGCTGGGATTGTAGGAATGACAGCCGCATGGCTTGCAAAGGTTCCAATAAGACTTCACACTGTCGCCGGACTTCCATTAATGGAAGCAAAAGGGCTAAAAAGAAAACTCCTAAATTTTGTAGAGAAAACCACCTATCGTTTTGCCACAAAAGTATATCCAAATTCAAAAGGGCTTTATAACTTTATAAAATCAGAAAACTTTACATCTCCCAAAAAATTAAAAATAATAGGAAATGGTAGCAGTAATGGTATTAACACAAATTACTTCAACCCTTCCCTTTTTCCCGAAGAAGAAAAAACTGCTCTCCGCGAAAAACTAAATATTCCCGCAAATGCATTTGTCTTTGTTTTTGTAGGTCGGCTGGTGGGCGATAAAGGGATTAATGAATTGGTAAGAGCGTTTAAAAGTTTATCCCTAGGGAAAGATCATGAGATTGCTTCGTCTCCTCCTTCGGATGCTCCTCGCAAAGACGAACCCAAAATATATTTATTATTGGTAGGACCAGAGGAAGCCGATCTCGATCCCCTAAAACCGGAAACTCAAAAAGAGATTGCACAAAATGCAAACATTATAACAGTAGGCTATCAAAATGATGTACGCCCATATTTTGCTATTTCAGATGCTTTGGTATTTCCCAGTTACCGTGAAGGTTTTCCCAATGTGGTATTACAAGCAGCTGCAATGGGTTTACCGGCCATTGTAAGCGACATTAATGGGTGTAATGAGATTATAATTCCAAACGAAAGTGGAATAATTATTCCTCCTAAAAATACCGAAGCCTTAACGGACGCAATGAATTTATTGGTTAATGATGCACACTTATACCAACACTTAAAAAGTAATGCCAGAGCACAGATTACAAGTCGTTTTGAAAGACAGCAGGTCTGGGATGCATTGCTGGAAGAATATCAAACACTGTTAGGGGAAAAGGAGTAGTTGGCGGTATACTGGAAATGGTGCCATACCCCGCCCTAACGTGAGCCTTGCAAAATTTTTATTTCCCCCTTTAGGGGACAGGGGTAAGACCGATCCCCGCCCTAACGTGAGCCTTGCAGAATTTTTATTTCCCCCCTTTAGGGGCCGGGGGTAAGACCGATCCCACACCCCCCGCCCTAAAGGGAGCCCATAAATATTGCTAGGGTTTTGTTTCTCCCCTTTAGGGGCCAGGGGTAAGACCGATCCCACAACCCCCGCCCTTAAAGAGAACCCATAAATATTGCTTGGGTTTTGTTCCTCCTCTTTAGAGCCAGGGGTAAGACCGATCCCCGCCCTAACGTGAGCCTTGCAGAATTTTTATTTCCCCCTTTAGGGGACAGGGGTAAGACCGATCCCCGCCCTAACGTGAGCCTTGCAGAATTTTTATTTCCCCCCTTTAGGGGTCAGGGGTAAGACCGATCCCCGCCCTAACGTGAGCCTTGCAGAATTTTTATTTCCCCTTTAGGGGCCAGGGGCAAAAGCCAAAATTTTCTTATCTTTAATCGTTGCCACAACAGCAATTTGATCAAAACATTTAAGATGGCCTCATTTAAGAATAGCCCACAAGATTCAGGAATGCACAAAGGGGCTCCTCTCAGTTTATTTTCAAAAGCACGAATTCTTCGGCAAAATATGACCCCTGCCGAAACAAAATTATGGGAATGTTTGAAAAACAAACAATTGGAAGGTTTCAAATTTAGGAGGCAACATCCCATACATTTATTTATTGTGGATTTTTATTGTCACGAGTTGAGATTGATAATTGAATTGGACGGAGAATATCATAATGAAGAAGAACAAATCCTGAAGGATCAAGAGCGTACGGAGTTATTGCAATTCCAAGGTATTTCGGTCTTAAGGTTCAAGAATGAAGAGATAGAAAATGATATTGAAAAGGTCCTATCACGAATAAAATCATTTATCATCAACAACCATATTTATAATGTCCACAACCCCCGCCCTTAAAGAGAACCCATAAATTTTGCTAGGGTTTTGTTCCTCCCCTTTAGGGGACAGGGGTAAGACCGATCCCCGCCCTAACGTGAGCCTTGCAGAATTTTTATTTCCCCCTTTAGGGGACAGGGGTAAGACCGATCCCACACCCCCCCGCCCTTAAAGAGAACCCATAAATATTGCTAGGGTTTTGTTCCTCCCCTTTAGAGCCAGGGGTAAGACCGATCCCCGCCCTAACGTGAGCCTTGCAGAATTTTTATTTCCCCCTTTAGGGGACAGGGGTAAGACCGATCCCACAACCCCCGCCCTTAAAGAGAACCCATAAATATTGCTTGGGTTTTGTTCCTCCCCTTTAGAGCCAGGGGTAAGACCGATCCCACACCCCCCGCCCTAACGTGAGCCTTGCAGAATTTTTATTTCCCCCTTTAGGGGACAGGGGTAAGACCGATCCCCGCCCTTAAAGAGAACCCATAAATTTTGCTAGGGTTTTGTTCCTCCCCTTTAGGGGCCGGGGGTATTTGCTTTTTCACATTTCAGGAAAAGGATTCCGAGAAAGTTGCAATTTTCTTGGATTTGTTTCCGAAAAAGTTGTAATTTTGTTTCTTTACTTGTCCATGATACAACGCAGATTAGAGGGTACAATAAAGGAGAAACTTTTTAAAGGGAAGGCCATTCTGGTCATGGGTCCAAGGCAGGTAGGTAAGACTACCTTGTTAAAAGAACTGTTTTTCGGTAACGAAGCAATGATCTGGTTAAACGGAGATGAGCTCGATATCCAAAACCTATTTGAGGGTATTTCGGCAGACCGATTTAGGGCGATCATAGGTGAAAAAAAAATAGTGATAATCGATGAAGCGCAACGTATCAAAGACATTGGGTTACGCCTAAAATTAATAACAGATACCTTGCCAGAAGTACAGCTTATAGCCACCGGAAGTTCATCTTTTGAACTGGCAAACAGTGTTAATGAGCCATTAACTGGTCGAAAGTGGCAGTATAAACTTTACCCACTTTCTTTTTCCGAAATGGTGGCGCATCACGGGTTGCTGGAAGAGCGGCGCTTACTACCGCATCGGCTTTTATACGGTTATTATCCCGAAGTGGTAAAACAGCAGGGAAATGAAAAGGAATTGCTTAAACAATTAACAGATAGTTATCTTTATAAAGATGTCTTAATGCTCGAAACCATAAAAAAACCCGAAAAATTGGTCAAGTTGTTACAAGGCTTGGCACTTCAGGTTGGTTCGCAAGTATCGTACAACGAATTGGGGCAACTTTGTGGCCTGGACTCAAAGACCGTTGAAAAATATGTTACGGTCTTAGAGCAGACATACGTAATCTTTAAGTTGAGCTCCTTTAGCCGCAACGTTCGCAATGAACTAAAGAGCAGTAAAAAAATATACTTTTATGATAATGGCATTCGCAATGCGCTAATCGCCAACTTTAATCAGGTTGAAAATAGGACAGATGTAGGTGCGCTGTGGGAGAATTTTTTAATATCTGAACGTATTAAATCTTTGGATTATAACGGAAAATGGGTCAATTATTGGTTTTGGAGAACGAAAGACCAAAAAGAACTGGACTTTATTGAAGAGACTGATGGCCAGCTTACGGGATATGAGTTTAAATGGAATCCTAAGGCCAACGTGAAAATTCCCAAGCAGTTTACAGTTAACTATCCAGATGCGGAAGTAAAAATAATAACCCAAGCGAATTTTGATAGTTTTATACTTTAACCCCATGTACAAAATCATTATAAAGTCACTATTCGATTTCCTTTGCGCCCTATTTGGCCTTTTGATTATAAGCCCTATATTTTTCTTGGTTCGGCTTGTCCTGAGCATTTCGACTTCGCTCAATATAAACTTCGTCGAAGGGTTGTGTCAAGATAAAATGAATGTAAATAAATAAAAATTTTTAACTTCTATCATTATTATCTTGCTTCAAATGATGAGATTGCTTTGCTTCGCTCGCAAAGACGGGATCTCGATACAATCCCGATGCCTCGGGATCACTCGACCTGACATTAAATTTTTCTTTAGATCTCAAAGACAGTGCATATGTACAATCATCTGAAAAAGACAACCTGGCCTACGATTCGACTTTGGGTCCCCATAGGTTGAACATCCGTAAAAAACTAAGTACTGTTTGAGAATACGAAGTATTCGAGTTGTACGTGTTTAGGATGGAGACCGTGATGGGTAAATAAGAATCGTAAGCCTTGACTTTTTGGTTCGGCTTGTCCTGAGCATTTCGACTTCGCTCAATATAAACTTCGTCGAAGGGTTGTGTCAAGACAAAATGAACAGAATGTTTTTGCGAAGCCTTTATTTTAAAGGCTGAAGCAATCTCAGGTTATTTTGTTTTATTCATTTTTTGCTTGTCCAAAGAAATCGACGCAGGAGATTCACGAAAACCTATTTCTCAAATATTTGGGTGTGAGCTAAACGAAACAAAGAAAAAGACACCATCGCTGAGGAATTTTGGAAGGTTTTTCACCTTCCAAACCACAGCCAAAACTCCGCGTCGTCCGCATACTGCAGACTCCTGAATCTTGGAGTTTTTGACTGTCTATTCTGCCCCGATGGGATTACAACCCTTCAGGTTGTTTAGGGATTTATATTCACAAAAACGGATTAAACTTATTTGGAAATCGGCCTACGATTCGACTTTGGGTCCCATAGGTTAAACATCCGTTAAAAACTAAGTACTGTTTGAGAATACGAAGTATTCGAGTTGTACGTGTTTAGGATGGAGACCGTGATGGGTAAATAAGAATCGTAAGCCTTGACTTTTTGGTTCGTTTTGTGTCAAGACAAAATGAACAGAATGTTTTTGCGAAGCCTTTATTTTAAAGGCTGAAGCAATCTCAGGTTATTTTGTTTTATTCATTTTTTGCTCGTCCAAAGAAATCGACGCAGGAGATTCACGAAAACCTATTTCTCAAATATTTGGGTGTGAGCTAAACGAAACAAAGAAAAAGACACCATCGCTGAGGAATTTTGGAAGGTTTTTCACCTTCCAAACCACAGCCAAAACTCCGCGTCGTCCGCATACTGCAGACTCCTGAATCTCGGAGCTTTTGTCAGTCTATTCTACCCCGATGGGGTTACAACCCTTCGGGTTGTTTAGGGATTTATATTTACAAATACTAAAAATAAATATTTAGAAATCGGCCTACGATTCGACTTTGGGTCCCATAGGTTGAACATCCGTAAAAAACTAAGTACTGTTTGAGAATACGAAGTATTCGAGTTGTACGTGTTTAGGATGGAGACCGTAATGGGTAAATAAGAATCGTAAGCCTTGACTTTTTGGTTCGTTTTGTGTTAAGACAAAATGAACAGAATGTTTTTGCGAAGTCTGTATTTTAAAGGTTAAAGCAATCTCAGAAAATAAAATACTTTTAATTATTTGTTCATCTTTTTTGTTTTATTCATTTTTTGCTCGTCCAAAGAAATCGACGCAGGAGATTCACGAAAACCTATTTCTCAAATATTTGGGTGTGAGCTAAACGAATCAAAAAAGGACGCTTTTTTGATAGGAATTTCTGCTTCGCAGAACCAAGGTCAAAACACCGCGTCACTACGTTCCTGAATCTCGATGTTTTACCCTTATATTCTTACAAAAAAGTTTAAAAAAAATTATAAATTATACCTCTCATTTATTATGTTTTATGCTATTGTGAATTTATGATACTTGTCAAAAATCCGCGCCCTTTTCAAGGGCTGAATCTCGGAGCTTGCGTCAAAAAAATATAGATCAAAAAAATAGCTTACATATCCAATTTAGAAATCTGTAAGCTTAGAATACTAGTATCCAAATTTAATATAGAAAAATGTTATTTTTTATCACAGTTCTTTGTTGTGGTGTATTATTTTTTCAGGTGGACATTGGATTTACTTGAATTTGTCCTCCAATTGCTTTTAAAACTTTCATTATCGTCGCAAATTGAGGTTTTGCTCCGTCCGACAATGCTTTGTACAAACTCGGTCTGCTCAATCCAGTTTCCTCGGATATTTTGGTCATTCCTATTGCTTTTGCAATATGTCCAATTGCATTAATCACATCTGCGTTATCTCCTTCTTCCAAAACAGTATTGAGATACTCTGCAATCATTTCTTTGCTGTCCAAATAATCCGCTATGTCAAATTTTGAAGTTTCCATTTTTCTATTTATTTAATTTTTTCCAAATTTCTTTCGCCTTCTCAATGTCTTTTTGTTGAGTTGACTTATCTCCGCCAATCAGTAGGACAATTATTTTTCTGTCTTTTTCTTTGAAGTAAACTCTGTAGCCTTTTGCAAAATTCACACGCAATTCCCTAATTCCGTCACCAACAGATTTATAATCTCCCAAATGTCCATCATTTTCTATTTTCTGAATTCTAAACAAGATTTTCGCCTTGGCTTTCAAGTCTTTCACCTTTCTGAACCATTTGTCAAATTCAGTTGTCTTCTCAATAAAGAACATAAATTGTATCTACTTGGATACAAATTTACATTATTATTTTTAATAATGATAGTTCGGAATGAGTTTTCAGTAGAGTTGTTTCCATTCGCTCGCAAAGACGGGATCTCGATACAATCCCGATGTCTCGGGATCACTCGACCTGACATTAAATTTTTCTTTAGACCTTAAAGACAGTGCATATGTACAATCATCTGAAAAAGACAACCTGGCCTACGATTCGACTTTGGGTCCCATAGGTTGAACATCCGTAAGAAACTGAGTACTGTTTGAGAATACGAAGTATTCGAGTTGTACGTGTTTAGGATGGAGACCGTGATGGGTAAACAAGAATCGTAAGCCTTGACTTTTTGGTTCGGCTTGTCCTGAGCATTTCGACTTCGCTCAATATAAACTTCGTCGAAGGGTTGTGTCAAGACAAAATGAACAGAATGTTTTTGCGAAGTCTGTATTTTAAAGG
>Ga0209491_10000174_pt1 | contig 121090 bp, 117 predicted proteins | sample BON02_FD_187213 | JGI IMG/M metagenome (GOLD analysis project Ga0209491, IMG submission 187213) | Freshwater microbial communities from Lake Bonney liftoff mats and glacier meltwater in Antarctica - BON-02 (SPAdes) (version 2) | ecosystem: Environmental > Aquatic > Freshwater > Ice > Glacier... | reverse complement strand
GGGGCGTCATTCCGGTCGGGCTACGCCCTCCCTGCATGACACCCCATATCGGAATAATGAGGAAACAACCGGCAGACGATCCACTTATCTTTTGCCAATCACTGTGCAGACAAACCGAGCCACCTCTCTCTATGGTATTTCAAACGGGCGACGGCGCTTACCAAGCCGGGAACCGAGACGGCGAAATTGATCAAGTCGCTGAGCCGAGATTATGACAATGACATTGCCAGGCTGCATGCATTGTCAGCGCTGGTCACCGAAAAGGTCCCTTATGAGATAGGCAAGACCGATGCGGAAACAACCGTTGAACAGGCCCTCAAGCTAGGCGGCGGTGTGTGTCAGGATCATGCCCATATCTTCTGCACTGCGGCCCGTGCCCTGGAGTTTCCAGCCCGCTATGTCTCTGGCTATCTGATGATGAGCGACCGGGTGGATCAAGATGCAACCCACGCCTGGGCAGAAATCTATATTGAGCATATCGGCTGGGTCGGCTTTGATGTGTCCAACGGCTATTCGCCGGATGAACGCTATGTTCGTGTCGCAACCGGTCTGGATTACAAGGATGCGTCACCGATATCTGGCCTGCGATACGGCCCAGGTGGCGAAGATATGATTGTAACCCTGCAAGTGCAGCAGTAGAGGAATCGCAGATCATTGCGATGATTCTAACTAGGGATAAAGATTAAAAATGACCTATTGCGTTGCCTTGCGGATGAAGCACGGCCTGGTTTTCATGTCTGATACCCGCACCAATGCAGGCGTTGACGATATTGCCCAGGTCAAGAAATTGACCAGCTGGGAAGTGGCTGGCGATCGGGTGATCACCCTGCTTTCAGCCGGCAATCTGGCGACCACGCAGGCGGTGGTCAGCCTGCTGGACGAGCGCGGCAAACATCCCGATGACCGCAATCCCTCGATATTGCAGGCGCCTTCCATGTTTCAGGTCGCCACGATCGTTGGTGAGACCTTGCGCGAAGTGGTCAAGACCTATGCGAGGGATGGTCAGGAAGCCAAATCTCCCTTTGGTGCGACATTGATTCTGGGTGGGCAGATCCACGGCAGTGATCCGAGACTTTTCCTGATCTACCCGGCCGGCAATTTTATCGAAGCCAGCGATGACAGCCCGTTTTTCCAAAGCGGAGAAACCAAATATGGCCGGCCAATTCTTGTCCGCGCCTTCGACCCGGACATGACCTTCGAAAATGCCGTCAAATTACTGCTGGTTTCGTTCGATTCGACCATAAGAGCCAATCTGGCGGTAGATTTGCCGCTGGATTTGCAGGTCTATGAAGCCGACAGTTTCGCGATCACGCAACAGCAGCGGATCGAACAGGATGATCCCTATTTTCAGACGATTTCGGCGGGATGGGGCGATGCGCTGAGAAACGCGTTTCAATCGCTGCCCGATTTCAGCTTCAAAAACTAGCCGAAGCGCCTTTTTCCCGCCAGCGCCCGATGCGCCATGGCCATCGTGGTGAGCTGCGCGTTGACGCGAATGCAGCTGGGCATCACGCTGGCATCGGCGACATAGCAATTGGTCGTATTGTGCACGCGCTGGTCAAGATCAACGACGCCCTTGTCCGGGTCTTCGTTGATCGCATTGCCACCGTGGGGATGGGAACTCGACAGGACAACGTCATCCGGCTCGACGATCGCCTTTTCATAAAAGGCATCAATATCGGCATGACTCATGTCGCTGGTCAGCGTCTGGCCGCGGAGCAGGGCAGGATAGACCTCGATCGCGCCGTTGAGGAAATGGACTTTGGTCATCGTCGCCAGCGCCCGGCGCAACAGCGCCAATTCATCCTCGCCGATTTTCAGCTTGAGCTTGCCATTGTCCATATAGCCAAGCCGGTCGGCCGGAAACAGGACGCCGGCCGAGACCAACCGATTATAGTTTTTCATCCGCTCAAAATGGTCCTCGAACCAGCCCGGCACCAGGGTCGCCATGCTCATCGGCGGCTGGAAATGGCTTTCGATCAGGAAGTCGCCACGGTCGACATAGGTCGCCATCTGGTCCTCGTTCCAGACATTGACCTCTGTGCCTTCGGGCATCAGAGCGACGACCGGGCAGGCAATGTTGAGCGAGATATTGCTACCCGATTGCAATATGCCGCTGTCGTAGAGCAGGTTGCTGGAAGCCAGCGCGCCGGCTGCCACGACCACGCCCTTGCGGGCCCTTATTGTGCGTTTGCCGCCGTCGCTCAACCTGATTTCCACGGCATGCGCGATCCGCTTGCCATTGGCACCCTCGGTCCACAATATCTCGGTCGCTTCGGCCCGGTCCAATATCCGTGCCGGTTTGCTGCGCGCATCGCTGGTCGCATGAGTGAGGAAGCTCTCCGGCATGGCTTTTTTTCTGCCGTACGGACAGCCCGTGTTGCAATAGCCGCAATATATGCATTCGGTATCCGGCGTTTTCGGGCCGTAGTTTTTCCGAAACCATGCGGTGATCGCTTTATGGTCCATGGGATCGTTTGATTGGGCGGCATATTTGTTCCAGCCGTCGATCAGGTGCGGACCATTGTTGCGACCGACGATCCGGTCAATTTCTGAAACCTCCAGAGCCTGCTCGACCGCCTCGTAACTCCGCGCCAGATCGGTCTCGCTGACCGGAGCACCCAGCTCGGCCCATGTTTGGTAAACATCTTCGGCATCAGGATGGACGAGGCCTGGATGTTTCATGCGCAGGCAGATACCATTGTTGATGACGGTAGAGCCGCCAACCACGCGGCCCTGAAACACGATGATGTCGCGGTCCGAGGTCGTCTGCAGGGCACCATCCTTGAACATGCGCGCCGTCATCCGGGCTTCTTCATGGGTGATACGGGATGAGGGATAATGTCCACCGGCCTCGATGATCAGGGCTTCATGCCCCTCGTCGGCGATCGCCGCGGCGGCAACCGCGCCGCCAGCACCCGAGCCGATCACAATTACGTCGGTTTCCTCCGGGACGGCATCATGACCAACGAACACTCTTGCCGTGAGATCACGCTGCGGTTGGCGGCGGACCGGGCGCTCTCCCGGGGCCGAGCGGTCGCGCTGCGCCGGCAGTTCGAAATCAAGATCGGCATAGATGGGATTGTCGAAATTCGCTTCTTCGTCGCCATGCTGCCAGTGGCCATAATAGCCGGCGAGGATGACACCCTTGGTGCGCGCAATATCCTGAAACAGATCGATCCGGGATTTCTGCAACCGGCGGCGGATCAGGTTTTTCCTGATTCCGGGAGGCGCCAACAGAAAAAATGGCCCGCCCAGAACGAGCAGCAGGCCGTAGAGCGCCACGCCGATTTCAACCGGCTTGTTACCTTCGATATTGGAGAAATGTTCCTGCAGATTGTCGACGACCTGATCGGCAGAAATGGCCATTGTGCGATTGTGAAACAAGGCTTCTGCCATCGCCTTGATGATCATCGCCTGCAATCGGTTAAACGGCTTTTTCAACTTTCATCTCCCTAGGTGCGACCCGGGGTGTCTATCATTATGATCTAGCGTTTTGCAGCATGGTCGTCCAAGCCTATGCCCAGTCCATCGCCATCGGCGCCAGCGTTGAACCGGCGGAGCACTACGCCAGCCGCCAAATCAACTTCGGCAATCATGTCAGGACCGGTTTCGGCGACATAGAGATTTTTGCCATCGGATGAGAAGAGGATCGTCACCTGCTGGGAATCAGCGGTCCCGCTTATTTTGATGGCGCCTTTGGGCTTGCGCGTCGCGACATCGAATAGCCCGAGCGCTCCGTCACCGAGATTGGAAGTGATTGCGGTAGCACCGTCGGGGCTGATCGCGACGCGGATCGGAAATTTCCCGGTCTCGATCAGCGCCAATTGTGCAAGATTGCGGGCATCGAAAACGCGCAATTGGTCGCCGCGGCGATCGGCGACCCACAGGCTCGCGCCGTCGGGGGTGATCGCCAGCCCTTCCGGTTCGGTTCCTGCCGGCAAATCGGCAATCTTGGTCATTGCAACCAGATCAAGCACGCTCACCGTGCCCGATTGCATATTGGAGACAAAGGCGCGGGACTTGTCGGGCGTGACCACCAGCATATGGCTGCCCTGCTGGCCCGTCGCAATATTCGCAATCTCGCGTGTTTGCGCTTCGCCAGTTGGTGGCGACACAATGGTGATATTGTCGCTGCCTTCGGTCGTTGCGATGATCCGGCCATCGTCCAGCCACTGGATTCCGTGCGGACGGCGGGCCGGGGCCAGCGACACTGTTTCGATCCGGTCCATTGCCGCAATGTCGAAAATATCGATGGTCTCTCCGCCATAGGAAACGACCGCAGCGAGCCTGCCATCGGGCGATATCGCGATTTCATGGGGCTGTTTCCCGGTATTTCGCCGTGCGGTTTCCTTGCCGCTCGCCAGATCAATGAAGCTCAGACTGTCTTCGCCTTTATTGCCGACCAGCAATATTCCGGACATTGGCTCTGCTTTCGCGGCCATATTTTCACTGCAGCCCGTGCCGGCAGCAAGCAGGAATATCGCCGAACAGAAATGTGTAAATTTCTTGACCATGGTCCAACCTTTCCCGTTATTTCATGCAGGATAACAGCTAAACATGGTTTTTCTATCCCTGATTTCGACGCAGCTGTGATGCAAGGCACTGCTTGTGACGATGGCGATGATAGGATATGTATATTCTATTGGTCATCGAGGGATTGTCATGCGTGAAAAAGCTCGCCGTTTCACCTCTGCACTGGTCGCTGCAACATTGGTTGCAGCTCTTGTGGTTCCTGCGCCTGCGTCAGCGCAATTTGGTGGGCTGTTTAAAAAACGGCCATCCGCCGACAGCAAGACAGCTGACGATAGCAAGGCTACGGATTGCGCCACCAATTCGAAAAATTCGATTGGTAAATCCATATTGGGCAGCATGATTGCAGATTTTACCCGGCGGGCAACCGGCGGTATGGGTTTGATCGGCTCCTTCATTCCCCGGGCGGAAGTGGCTGGTACACTGACCAATGCGATTGCCTGCCGGCTTGACCCCGATGAACAGTTGCAGGCTGCGGAAGCGACGCACAACATCACCCGGTCCGAACAGATCGGAACCAGTTCGGAATGGACCAGCCAGACGCGTGAAGGTGTGTCGGGCAGTTCCACCGCAACCGCGAAAACCCTGACCGCCGACGGTACGAGTTGCATGTCGATCACCGATGTTGTTATTGCCGATGGTGAAGAGTCCCGCGTGTCCAAGCGGATGTGCAAAAAACCCGGAGAAACACGATATATAGTCGTGGCATGAATATGAAAAACAAGATCAAGACCGCAATCGTCATCGCCTCGCTTTTTACCTTGGGGGCGACCGATGTAAAACCGGGCATGGACCCGGATAATCCAACCTGTCCGGAGGCTCCCAACTGGTCGACCAACAAGACGATGGAGCTGACACCGAAGATGATGGACGGCACCAAAGTATTATATGCCGAAGGGGCCGTCGATGCTGGCTTGCCCGACCGGTTGCGCAAGATGTTGGCGGACAATCCGGATATTTCCGAAATCTGGTTGCGGTCTTCCGCTGGTAACGCCAGAGCAGGCAATGAAGCGGGCCGGGTGATCCGGGCGGCCGATGCCTTGATCATCACCCGCATTCCCCAGGGGTGGACCTGTTTCAGCGCGTGCAATTTTGTGTTCATGGGGGGCAGGGCCCGGATCGTCGAGCCTGGCGCCCATTTCATGGTTCATATGTTCACCATGACCAACGACCGCAATGCTATCAATTACAGCATAGAAATGGGGACCGATTCGACGGTTGGCCTGATCGGCGAAGTGGAGCAGCAAAGCGCGCTTCTGGCCACTGAAGATAATGATTTTCTGATCAGAATGGGCGTGTCGCGCTTATTATTGTCCGAAGTCATGTACAAGACCAGCGCCGTGAAGACCGACGACGGCGACAAGTCGACCCGTCGCTGCCTGACCAACGATGAAGCGCTTCGTTACAATGTCGCCAATGTCGGCGGCTAGACTTCTGCGCATAATATTCCGGCCTCGCGAAAATGACAGCCCCCTTTTGCTTTTCTTTTGAAATTATGGCGTTAGCATGAGCTTGAGCTAATCGGGCCAGCTAATCGGGGAGGCAGGACTATGCGTCATATTGCGATCGTCGGATCGGGACCTGCCGGCTATTATTCGGCGGAAGCGGCGCAAAAGAAGTTCGGCGAAGATGTCTGCGTGGATATACTTGATCGCTTGCCGGTTCCCTTTGGCCTGATCCGTACCGGTGTGGCCCCCGATCATCAATCGATCAAGGCGGTGTCACGGCGCTATGAAAAAACCAATACCGGTGACAATGTCCGCTTCGTCGGCAATGTCACCGTTGGCGAAGATGTCAGCGTCGCCGAATTGCAGCAATTATATGACGCCGTGATTTTGGCAACCGGCGCACCGCTTGACCGGGCGCTGGACATTCCCGGCAGCGATCTGCCCGGGGTGATCGGCAGCGCGGCCTTTGTCGGCTGGTATAATGGCCATCCCGATTTCAAGGATCTTGATCCGCCGCTCGATGCCCGGTCGGTGGCGATTATCGGCAATGGCAATGTCGCGCTCGATGTTGCCCGGATTTTGGCCAAGACCGAAAATGAATTGGTCGGCAGCGATATCGTCGGCCATGCGCTGGAAGGGCTGAAACACAGCAAGGTCGAGAGGATCACGTTTCTGGGACGGCGTGGGCCGCATCAGATTGCGATGACGCCGAAGGAACTGGGCGAACTGGGCCATCTGCAGCGGGCAAGACCGGTTGTCGAAGCGGATGATTTTCCCGATATCGGCGATGATGCCATGCTTGAACCGGGCATGCGCAAATCAGTTACCCATTTGCGCAATTTCCAGATTGCGGCGGCCGATGCGCAGCATAAACCGATCGAGATCGCCTTCGATTTTTTTGCCATGCCGGTCGAGATTCAGGGCGACGGCAGGGTCGAGAAGCTGGTCGTTGAAAAAACCGAACTGGACAAGGACATGCGATCAATCGGCACCGGCGAGCTTTATGAACTGGACTGCCAGATGGTGATCAGTTGCATCGGCTATCGCACCCCGCCGATCGAAGGCGTGCCTTATGAACATGGTCGCGGTCGCTTTCCCAATACGGACGGACGGATATTGCCCGGTCTCTATTGCGTCGGCTGGGCGCGGCGCGGGCCCTCGGGCACGATCGGAACCAACAAGCCCGACGGCTTTGCCATTATCGAGGCGGTCTCTGAGGATATTGGTTCGGGCAGCAGAAAAGAAGGGCGCGCCGGGCTGGATCGTCTTCTGGCCAGCCGCGGCGTCGAGACCGTCACCTTCCGCGACTGGAAGAAAATCGAGGAAGCCGAAATCTCCCGCGCAAGGGAAGGCTCGCCGCGCGAAAAATTTACCGATATCGCGGACATGATTGCGGCGCGGGATTAGGCGGCCAGCCACTCCCGCAAAATCGCGTTGACCTTTTCCGGGGCCTCCTGTTGCACCCAGTGGGATACACCGGGCAGCCGGTGCAGCTCTAGATCGGGCACCCATTGTTCGGTGCCGTCGGTGCAGCGGATATCGATGGCGGTGTCTTCCTCGCCCCAGATCTTCAGTGTGGGAACATGCACCATTCCGTCGCCGATTTGCCGTGTGTCGGGGGTGCGGAGCAGGGCGCGGTAATAGTTGATCATCGATCGCAGCGCGCCCGGGCGGCTGGCGGCGTCGGCATAAACCTGCAACTCATCATCCGGAAAGCGGCTCTTGTCCACAGCCATACGGGCGATGGCGCGCTTGATCCGTTCGGCGCCGTTCAATCCAAATAGCCATTCGGGTAGCCAGGGCAGCTGGAAGAAGAAAATATACCAGCTTTTCTTCAGCTGATGCCAGTGTTTCAATTCGCGCTGGGCGCATTTGGGATGGGGAACATTCATGATCACCAGCCGGGTCAGCGGCCGGATTTTCAGGATCGCGAAATGCCAGGCAATGATCGCGCCCCAGTCATGGGCGATCAATGTGACTTCTTCCGCACCGCTGGCATCGATCAGCGCGGCGACGTCCTGCACCAATATGTTCAGTCGATAATTATCCACGCCCTCCGGCTTGCTGGAGCCGCCATAGCCGCGCAAATTGGGCGCCCACACTTTATAGCCCATTTCGACGAGCAGCGGGATCTGGTGCCGCCAGGAATAATTTAGTTCGGGAAAGCCATGCAGGCACAGGGCAAGTTTTTTGCCTTCGCCGGCGGTTGCCACCTCGAATTTCTGGCCATTGGCTTCGACCCATTGCATGGCGATGCCGCTCGCCGGTGCCGGGTTCCATGAGTATGAATCGGTCATAATTTTTCTTAGCATCAGCGGTCTTTAACCATCCAGTTAAATCTGTTAAGCAGTCCTAAAATGTACAGGAGAGAATCGATGCATGATCTGGTAATTCGTGGCGGGACTGTTGTAGATGGCACAGGCGGCAAGACGTTTGTTGCCGATGTGGCGATCGATGGTGATCGGGTTTCTCTGGTCGGGACGGTCACAGCGAAGGGCCGCGAAGAGATTGATGCTACCGGAAAATTTGTCACCCCAGGCTTTGTCGATGTGCACACCCACTATGACGGACAGGCGACCTGGGATGATGAAATGGCGCCGTCGTCATGGCATGGCATTACCACAGTGGTGATGGGCAATTGCGGCGTCGGTTTCGCGCCGGCTCGCCCCGATCGCCATGAATGGCTGATCAATCTGATGGAAGGCGTGGAGGATATTCCCGGTACCGCGCTGGCTGAAGGGATGAGCTGGAACTGGGAGACTTTCCCCGAATATCTCGACGAGCTCGAAAGAATGCCGCGCACCGTCGATGTCGCAACCCATGTGCCGCACGGCGCAGTCCGCGCTTATGTGCTGGGTGACCGGGAAAAGCCCGGCGCGGTGCCGACGCAGGATGAAATCGACCAGATGTCGAAAATTGTCGAGGACGGGCTGAAAGCCGGTGCGCTCGGCTTCTCGACCTCGCGCACCATATTGCATCGCAGCATCGATGGCGAGCTGGTGCCCGGCACCACCGCGACCAAGGAAGAATTGATCGGCATTGGCCGCGCCATGGGCCGGGTTGGCTATGGCGTGTTCGAAATGGCGAGCGATCTCAACAAGGAATGGGACGAATTTGGCTGGATGGGCGACCTTAGCCGCGAAACCGGCATGCCGGTGACCTTTGCCGCGCTGCAGTCGATTGCCAAGGACCAGTCGCTGGCCGAGCAGATCGCCAATATGCGCGCAGAAAATGACAATGGTGCGAATATCGTCGCGCAGATTGCGTTGCGCGGAAACGGCATTGTCATGGCCTGGCAGGGCACGGTGAACCCGTTTGTCCGTCACCCGAGCTGGATGGCGATGGAAGATCTGAGCTGGAATGAAAAATATGCCAGGCTGAAGGATCCGGCGTTCAAGGCACAGTTGCTGAGCGAAGCCAGCACCCCGCCGGAACAGGTCGACATGATGCCGGTGTTCATGGTGATCACACAGGGCTGGCTAATGCAGTTCGAAATGGACGAAGATTTCAACTACGAACCGCAAGCCGATGAAAGCATTGCCGCGCGCGCAGCCGCCGCAGGCAAATCCGGCGCTGAATATGCCTATGATCTGATGATGGCGGATGACGGCAAGGGCTTTATCTATCTGCCCTTGCTCAACTATATGGACGGCAATCTCGATTTTCTCGAGGCCTTGCAGCAGTCCGACGATACGGTGAACAGCCTGTCCGACGGCGGCGCCCATTGCGGGACGATTTGCGATGCGGCGAGCCCGACCTTCATGCTCGAACACTGGGTGAAGAATCGTTCGCGTGGCACGATCAAGCTGGAGCATGCGATCAAGCGGCAGTGCCTGGATACAGCGCGGCTCTATGGACTGAATGATCGCGGTCTGCTCAAGCCCGGCTATCTAGCCGACGTCAATGTCATCGACATGGACCGGATCAAGCTTGGCAAGCCATGGCTGGCATTCGACCTGCCAGCGGGCGGCAAGCGTCTGCTGCAAAAGGCCGATGGCTATGATTATACGATCAAGTCGGGGCAGGTGACGTTCAAGGGCGGTGTTGTCACCGACAAGCGCCCCGGCGGTCTGATCCGTGGGCCGCAGATGGTCGAGATGCTCGAAGCGGCGGAATAAAGCGCAGCCGGTTTCCCGGCTGCGCCCCAAAATCCTCTTGCTGAACTAAAATCCGGTCCAGCGTAGTCGGACAAAAGCACTCCTGCCTGCTCCAGGCAGGCGTGCGCCCAACGGCACGTCCGAACCGCTGACGCGGTTATAGCCGGCCAGATGTTCGGTGTAATTTTTGTCGAACAGATTTTCGACACTGGCGTCGAGCGTGACGCTTGGCGTTAGTTCGACATGACCGAATAATCCCGCCAGCAAATAACCGTTGCTCGGCTGTTCGTCATTGGTCGCAGAGACTTTGTTCTGATCTGCAAAGGCCTGCAGTTCCGCGCCCAGATGCCAGGTTTGTTCCTGCCAGCTCAAGGCGACGCGCGCATTTGGCGGAGCGATGCGGTAGAGATTGTCATCAATATCGCGGCGTTTTGCCCGGACATAGCTGGCGGTGCCATCCAGATTCAGCGGCCCGCTGATATTCCAGCCGAAATCCAGGTCGGCCCCGTAAATCTCCGCGTCGACATTGGCAAAGCGCAACGGTGTCGGATCGCCGTTCATATTGGCGACCATTTCCACCGGACTATTGATGACGCCCGGAGTGTCATCATATGGCACGCCCTGGATGAAATTATCGACGCGACGATAGAATAGCGTTGGTCGTGCGTAAAAACGGCTGTCCTGATAGTCGAAGCCAATCTCGGCAATCCATGCCTTTTCATTGCGCAGATTCAAATTACCGACATAGATGTTGCCGTCAGCAAGACCGCCACTTGCGCCGGTCGGCAGCCAAGAGAAGCGCTCGATCGCATTGGCGACACGGGTTTTGCGGGCCAGCGACAGGCGGGGTTTGAAACTGCCCAGATCGCTCCAGAAGCGTGCAGCGAGATCGATCGTGTCATCGGACCAGCTGCGATCCGACGCGGCGAAAGCACCGGCGAGAATGCGCGGACCCATCGGAACCGCGCTGCCCAAAAATGGCGATCCTGCCGACATCTGATGATGATCAAGCCGGGCACCAATTTCGGCTTCAATCTGGCCAATTCGAATGCGACTCTCGACGAAGCCACCGATCCGGCTTCCCGAAATATTGTTGAGCGAGGTCAGGAAGAAGGCTGCGTTGGCTGGATTGGTAATCCGCACATCCTTGTCCATCACTTCCACATCTGCGCCCAAGCGGACATGTCGATCCGGCGTGCCAATGCGGAGCGCCGTGGCAGCCGTATTGGTATCCGCGTCGGCAAAAGTTGCGCGCTGATCCATCGGACTGGCCGGTGCCTGCCGCAGCGAAAAATTATCCATCAGATGCCGGATCGCGACATGGCCCGCTTCCACTTCAAGATAGAGATTGTCGCGGAGCCTGCCTGCATAGGCGAGGGTCAGGAAATCGGTGTTGAAATATTGGATATCCATCGGGAAAGGCGGGTTGCCGGTCGGATCGGTTTCCTGACGGCGGTAGGACAGGGTCAGGCTGCCGTCGCCGATTTTCAAGCCGGCATGGGCGCCATAATTCAGCCGCTCAAAGCTGGACGAAGCGATGGTCCCGCCCGGATATTGCAGATCATCGCCTTTTTCGTAGGACGCGATCACCCCCAGTTTGACCCGCTCGCTGGACAGGCTGACCAGCCCTCCCATCAGATAGCTGTTGTCGCCGCTGCGATAGCCGGCGGTCAGATCAGCCTGCGGTTGCATGGCAGCACCTTTGGAATATTGCGCTTCCTTTAAAATGGCATTCACGCCACCGCCAAGGCCGGGCCCCTTGCGGACCGGGCTGATGCCGCGGTCGATTTCGATCCGGTCGACCAGAGCCATCGGCGCATAATGCAGCGGCGGGTCCATCAGATTGGGACCGCCCGATGAAAAGCGCTGGCCATTGACCCGGACCAATATCCGGTCACCAAACAGGCCGCGATACTGGACCTGGCCGGACAGGTCGCCATTGTCGATCAGGGCGGCGCCGGGTGCCCGCGCAACCAGCGACGCTGCGTCGGGGGTGGAGACAATTTCCTTGTCGCTTTCAATCTCGTCGGTGGTCACCGTGTCGCGCTGACCGGTGACAATGATATCGGTGAGCGGGTCGGCTTCGGCAAAAGCAGGTGAGGCAAGGGCGATGTTCGCCGTAAAGGCGGTTAACAGTATTTTTCTATTCATGATAAATCCCAAACGGCCATGTCCCACTCACGGGAGGGCCGCAAAAAATGCAAATGGTGCGATCGATCACCCATCAAGGTAAAGATCGCGCGCTATTTCAGATGTTTTGGGAAATTACCGGCGGTCCGGTTGCAGGCGGGATATTGATCCGGTTGCGCAGCGCAAAGCGGCGCGGTTCGGAGGGTTCGTGCGTGGCAGGCTGTAGTGCCGTCAGCGACATCGCGGGAGCCTCGGCAGCGGGGCCGAAGGCGGAACCAAAGGCAAAGGCGCAGGCGGACGTGTCCTGTTTGGATGCCGGTTCGGGCGTGTCGTCCTGCTTGCCGCCATAGACCAGCTTGAGCAGCGCATAATCCGGATCATCCGGCGCTATGGTCAGCAGGTTATTTGCATGGCCGGAACAGAGTTTGATCGCGAAACCACTGGCGGTTTGGGTCGGCATGAAGCCTTGCGGCGCGAGTGCGCTGATGATCAGCGCGAGCAAGGCGAAGGCGTGGATCGCTGATCTGGTTTTCAGGAACCGGGAGAGGGACAGGTGCCGAGTCATGGTGTTGCGGGCGCTATATTGCGCGGTGGGGCTAAATGCTAGTCTCCTCAACCGTTTTCCTTGACGGAGAAGGTTCCGATTGGCTGTCGATCGGGATCGGCTCAAGTCGGGCAAGATTCAAGGGATCGAGAGAATAGGTGGATCGACGAAAAAAAACCTTTTCTCCTGCCTTGGACACAATCCCCACGGCCATTTTTTCATATATGTGTAAAAGGTTTTCCATCGACCATTTTGATGGCGTTGCAGCTTCACTTTGTAGGGGGCTGCAGAATTTCTCCGGTATAGGCAGAGCGATCTAACTTTATTTCAAAGTATGTCATTTGCTGCGTCTAAAAACAGAGCCGAGGCATTTTCGACAGCGTCTAGATAATATTCCATTGAAAAATAGTCGGTTGAGAGATTGACGAGATCATCTATCCAAACAAAGCCTATTTCAAACAATAAACCATCATTGGCCTCGAGATGGCAATCAATCCAATAGTCTGATTCATCATCGATGATCAGTTGACGATTGTGCTTATTTGCAACGCTTTCGAACATTCGCATTGCCTCGTCATGCAGCATGTTCGTTTCTCTCCAGAAACCCGATCAAAGAACTATTTTGATCGAGTCGATCAAACCCGCATGGGCATCAGCACATAGAGCGCCGTCGACTTGTCATTCTCGCGAATAAGCGTCGGTGCGCTCGCATCCGCCAGATGCAATTCGACCGTATCGCCTTCGATCTCGCCGAGAATATCCATCAGATATTTCGAGTTGAAACCGATTTCGAAGGTTTCGTCCTTGTAGGAGCCCGGCACTTCTTCTTCGGCCTTGCCATTTTCGGGCGAGGTTACGGAGAGGGTGATCTTGTCATCGCCGAGCGCCATTTTGACGGCGCGGGTTTTTTCGGTGGCGATGGTCGATACGCGGTCGACGCCCTGGGCAAAGCTTTTGGCGTCGATCTTGAGCAGCTTGTCATTGCCGGTTGGAATGACCCGGGTGTAATCGGGGAAGGTGCCGTCGATCAATTTGCTGGTCAGGATTGCGGTACCAAGCGTGAAGCGGATCTTGCTGGCGGACAGATCAATCTGAACCGACGATTCGCTATTCTCGTCGAGCAATTTGCGCAACTCGTTGATGCATTTGCGCGGGACGATCACGTCGGGCATGCCTTCGGCGCCGTCAGGGCGGGGCAGGGTCACGCGGGCAAGACGGTGGCCGTCGGTGGCAGCGGCCTTAAGTACTGGCGTTTCCTCATCCTGGACGTGCAGGAAAATGCCGTTGAGATAATAGCGCGTTTCTTCGGTCGAGATGGCAAAGCGCGTCTTGTCGATAATCTGGATCAGCGAGGTCGCCGGCAATTCAAAACTGGTCGGCAATTCGCCTTCGGCAATGACCGGGAAATCGTCGCGGGGTAGCGTCTGCAGATTGAAGCGGGCGCGACCGGCGTTGACCTTCATCTTGCCATCGGCGGCGTCGAGTTGCACTTGCGATCCGTCCGGCAACTTGCGGGCGATATCGAACAATGTGTGCGCCGACACGGTGGTCGACCCGGCGGTTTCGACCTGGGCCTGGACGGTTTCGACAACCTGCAGATCAAGATCGGTCGCCATCAGCTTGATGCTGCCGTCGGCGCTGGCTTCGATCAGCACGTTGGAGAGAATGGGGATGGTGTTGCGCCGCTCAACCACGGACTGGACATGGCCCAGGCTCTTTAGCAATGCCGCGCGTTCAATGGTCGCTTTCATAAACCGTCCTTCTTGTTCCCAATCGACCGTGAAAATAGATGTGCGGAAGCACTCCGCACGGGTTCACGGATAGTCCTTGGCTTCATTAACAATAAAGCGCCGCAGGGCAAGCCCGATCGCGGGTGGATGTCCGATAATGCCGTGAAAAACTGTGGAAAAAAGCAACAAGGCGGCTAAAGCCGCAGTTGCACGGGATGGATTTTGCCATTTCGAGACAGGACACGGTTAATATGAGCGGCATCGATACCAAGGGAAAACGCCTGTATATTGCGCGGCATGGCGAGACGATCTTCAATCTGGCCGGCCGGATTCAGGGTGATCATGTGCATACGCCGCTGACCCGGACCGGATTTGCCCAGGCCGACGAAATGGGCCGGGCGCTGGCGCGTCATCTGGCAACCGAGCAGCCGGAGCTGGATCTGATCGCTTCCGACACCGACCGGGCGCTGCAAACGCTGTCGGTGATCGCCGAACATGTCGGCGCGGACTGGCATCAGGCGCGCAGCGATGCGCGGCTGCGCGAAATCGACATGGGGGAATGGGGCGGTGCCTGGTATCGCGATCTGGCCGGCAAGCTGGAAATTGACGAGGCGGAACGGCTGTTTGTGACCGTCGCGCCTGGTGGTGAAGATTATCGCGCTATCGCCAAGCGGCTCGAGCACTGGCTGGGTGAACAAGAATTTGTCCGCGATGCGGTTTTGATCAGCCACGGCATGACCAGCCGGGTGTTGCGCGGCCTGCTCACCGGTCTCGACCCGCATCCGCGCTTTGAGGCGCCGATCGCAGAAGGCTTGCCGCAGGGTTCGATCGTCCAGATTTGCGACGGCGTCGAGCAGATCATTCACCTCGGCGGAGGGGAAGGGGAGAAGGCTTGAAAAAGCACTATATCCTCCTCGGACTTGCAATATCCGTGATTTCGGTCCCGGTGATCGCGAAGGATTCGCTTGGCATATTCAATAGCTGGGGGGCGTTTCGCGATGCTGAAATTCCGCGCTGCTATGCGATTGCAGAGTCGGAAGAAATTACCGGCAAGGCGCAGCGCAAATCCTTTGCCACCGTCGGTTTCTGGCCCAAGCGCTCAATCCGGCGGCAATTTCACGTCCGGTTGAGCCGCGACCGGTCGACCAATAGCCGGCTGATGGTCAGTATCGCTGGCCGCCGGTTCCAGCTGACCGCCAGCCGCTTGGATGGCTGGTCGCAGGACAAGCGCATGGATGCCGCCATCATTGCCGCAATCCGTTCGGCAACCAGCATGACCGTGGAAAGCGTCGGACGCGACGGCAAGCCGATCGTTGACGCCTATCGGTTGCGGGGCGCGGCGACGGCGATTGATGCAGCATCTTTGGGATGTTCGCGGTTGCGGTAGATTTTCCTGCGGACAGTCACTATATGCGCTCCATGCAGATTCCCGGCCATATCGATCCCGTTCCCTTGCCCGCCAAGGTCACCCCGCGTGCCGATGGCCGCGTTGATGTCATTGGCCTGAGCCCGGTGCAGATTCGCGGCCTGATGAATGATGCGGGGCTTGACGAAAAACAGGCCAAATTGCGGTCCAAGCAGCTGTTCCACTGGATATATCACCGGGGTGTCACCGATTTTGACCAGATGACCGATCTCGGCAAGACGCTGCGCCCCTGGCTGGCCGAGCGCTTTGTCGTCGGACGGCCCGAAATTGTCGAAGCGCATCTGTCAGAGGACGGCACCCGCAAATGGTTGCTGCGCTCGGCGGATAGCCAGGACTATGAAATGGTGTTCATCCCCGATGAGGATCGCGGAACATTATGTATTTCTAGCCAGGTTGGTTGCACGCTCAATTGCCGTTTCTGCCATACCGGAACGATGCGGCTGGTGCGCAATCTGACACCCGGCGAGATTGTCGGTCAGGTCATGCTGGCGCGCGATGCGCTCGGCGAATGGCCGAAAGGCGTGATGGACTTTGTCGATGACGAAGAGGCGGAGAATACCAAGGAATATAATCAGGCCTATAAGTCGGATGGTCGGCTGCTGACCAACATCGTGCTGATGGGCATGGGTGAGCCCTTGTATAATTTCGAGAATGTCCGTGATGCGATGAAGATCGTGATGGATGGTGATGGTCTCGCACTCTCCCGCCGCCGGATCACCCTGTCGACCAGCGGCGTCGTGCCGATGATCGCGCGGGCCGGAGCCGAGATCAACGTCAATCTCGCGATTTCCCTGCACGCGGTGAACAAGGAAACCCGGGACGAGATCGTCCCGCTGAATCGCAAATATTCGATCGAGGAACTGCTGCAAGCCTGTGCCGATTATCCGGGTGCCAATAACGCCCGGCGGATCACCTTTGAATATGTGATGCTGAAGGACAAGAATGACAGCGATCAGGATGCCCGCGAACTGGTGAACCTGCTGCGCAACTATGATTTGCCGGCCAAGGTCAATCTGATCCCGTTCAATCCCTGGCCCGGTTCGGATTATGAATGTTCCAGCCCCGAACGGATCAAGGCGTTCTCGAAGATCATTTTCGATGCCGGGATCAGCGCGCCGATCCGGACTCCGAGAGGCCGGGATATCATGGCGGCTTGCGGCCAGTTGAAATCGGCAAGTGAGAAGAAAAGCCGGGCCGAGCTGGACCGTCTGGCCGAAGAGAAGCAGGCGGCTCTGGGCTAGGCGACCGCAATCACGTCAATTTCGACCATCAGATCCGGCAAGGCCAGCGCCTTGACCTCCACTGTCGTGTCTGCGGGATAGGGCGGTGTGAAATAATCTTTGCGCGCTTGCACAATCTTCGGGAAATTTTGCATATCGGTCAGATAGATGGTGACCTTGACGATCTGGTCCCGGGTGCTGCCCGCTGCGTGCAGCACCCGGTCGATATTGATGAAAACCTGGCGTAGTTGCGCATCGAAATCGGCGGCGCCAACGATCTCGCCCTGTTCGTCGATCGCGGCCTGGCCGGAAAGAAAAAGCAGATCGCCAACCTGCCATCCCGGTGATATCGCATAGGGTGCAAGCGAATCTGGATGCAGTTTGATGGCCTGTTTGTAAGTGCTCATAATATCCCATCCTTCAAATCATATATTGATGTTCTGAAGAATGTTGCCAGGTTTTGAAAGCCATAAAAAAAGGGCGGATATTGCTACCCGCCCTTTTCCATCTATCCGTTCCGGAAGATCAGAATTTCAAGCCGAGGCTTACAAGACCCTGGTTACGCGAAACGCCTTGTTCGTAGTTGCTGTAGCGATATTCGCCACGGGCAAACATATTTTCGCTAAGCTTATACTCGATACCGGCACCGACGCGAATGCCGTCGCCATTTTCGCCACCGATTCCGGGGTAGGAAACGCGTGCATTGGTGTAGCCTGCCTTTGCGTAGAGCAGGGTGGAACTGCCGAGGACATAGCCAAGACGGCCACCGGCGTAGAGATCACGGCCGGCTTCGATACGACCACCTGTGGTGGAAATTTTACCGGTCGATTCCGTTGCTTCCAGTTCGGCACCATAGACGACATTGCCCGACTGGATGTCATAGCCAAGAGTGCCGCCATAAAGAAATCCTTCGACATTATCGACGCCGGTTATACCAACATCAATATTATCATATCCAGCTATTGCTGTGGCTTTCACGCCAGAAAAGTCACCGGTTTCTTGCGCCATTGCGGGGGATGAAAGCACACATGCTGCAATAGCAGCTGCTATTTTTACATTTTTCATTTATTTTGTTCCTTGATTTTACGATTAAACGACCACTTATTTTTTAATAGGTAAATTCTTCTTTCGTCGTCGGCTATGCATATAAGTTTTCAAATATGAATGACAACTGCATGATCGCATTAAATTTGTAACAAACATCATTCTGTTTTGCTGTGTTGTGAATATACAACAGCCGGCGGTTGTAACGACAGGCTTGGCAACGTCGAATCAGCGGTTAGAGTGCAACCATGTCAAAGGATGTCAATATTTCCCACCAACCTCGCCATCGCCTGACCACCCGGCTCTGGCACTGGATCAATGCGCTGTGCCTGCTGATATTGCTGATGAGTGGCCTGACCATTTTCAACGCCCATCCCCGGCTCTATTGGGGCGAATTTGGTGCAAATGATGATCATGCCTGGATGGCGGTCGGTTCGTCGGACCGCATTGGTTATTTGCGTCTGGGGGAAATGCGCATCGAAACGACCGGTTTTCTGGGAAACTGGCAGGACAGTGAAGGCAGAACCCAGAAATGGGCCTTTCCGGGCTGGGCAACCATTCCTTCGCGCTACAGTCTGGCCGATGGCCGGCGCTGGCATTTTTTCTTTGCCTGGATATTCAGCCTGGGTCTGACGCTGTTCATGGTCCGGTCGCTCTCGAACCGGCATATCCAGAAAGATTTGCACATGCGCGGGGAAGAGTGGCGACCATCGCATGTCTGGCGATCGTTACGCGATCACACCAGGATTGCGGCGATCCGGCAATCGTCGGACAAGCCATATAATGTGATCCAGAAATTGAGCTATATCGGGGTGATATTCATTCTGCTGCCGCTGATGATATGCACAGGCCTTGCCATGTCCCCGGCGATGGACGCCAATTGGCCGTTTCTGACTGACCTGTTCGGCGGCCGCCAGTCGGCCCGGTCGGTGCATTTTTTGACCGCTTTTCTGCTGGTATTATTTTTCCTGATTCATATGGTGATGGTCCTGCTGTCCGGACCGCTGCGGCAAACCATGGCAATGATCACCGGCGGGCAGGGCAAGGGGGCCAGAAGATGACGATTCTTACCCGGCGGAAATTGATCACCAGCGCCGCGATTGGTGTGGGCGGTCTGCTGACCGGTTGCGATGCCCTCAATCGCAATCCGGCCTTTCAGGATATGCTGGCCAGCGCGGAAACGGCGAATTTTGCCGTCCAGCGCGCTCTGGGCGATCGGATGGAGCTGGCCAGCGAATATGGCATTGCCGATCTGTCGCCGACCTTTCGGGCCAATGGCAGCCGTGATCCGGATACGCCGGAATATGCCGCCAGCGCGGCGCAGGGCTTTGCCAATTGGCAATTGCGGCTGACCGGACTGTTCGACAAGCCACAGATATTCAGTCTGGCCGCGCTGCAATCCCTGCCACAGCGGACCCAGATCACCCGCCATGACTGCGTCGAGGGCTGGAGCGCTATCGGGCAATGGACCGGCGTGCCGCTGAAAATCCTGCTCGATATTGCCCGCCTGCAAGACAGCGCCCGGTTTCTGGTTTTTCACTGTGCCGACAGGCTGGGCGGGCGGCCCTATTATGAAAGCATCGATCTGTTAGACGGCTTTCATCCGCAGACGATATTGGCCCATCGGTTGAACGGAGCCGCCTTGCCGGTTGCAAATGGAGCGCCGCTGCGGCTCAGGGTCGAGCGTCAATTGGGCTATAAGCACGCCAAATATATAACCGGAATACAAGCTGTGGCGTCACTGGCCGGAATTGGTGAAGGAAGAGGTGGCTATTGGCAGGATGTCGCCAATTATGAATGGTATGCGGGCATCTGAATCAACGGGGCTGTGGTGCCCCGGAATGGAGTGAATATATGTCGATATTGGGCAGATTTCTGCAAAGTGTGATTGAAAAAGGTTCGATACGGGTCACCCATGCCGATGGATCGACCGAGAGCTTCGGGACACCAACAGACGGCTATCCCGATATCGGTATCCGGCTCGCCGACAAAGGGGTGATTCGGCAGATCTTGCTCGATCCGCGTCTCGGTGCAGCCGAGACATTCATGGATGGCCGGCTGATCGTCGAGCAGGGCGATATCATGGAACTGGTGCAGCTTTTGCGCGCCAACCGGCCGTTTGAACGGGGCGGCAGGTTGAAGGAGCCGGGGATCTTCAAGAAATTCCGCGATCATTCGGCGGGCAGCCTGGACCGGATCAATCTGCTCGGCCGATCAAAAAGCAACGTCGCGCATCATTATGATATCGGCAATGACCTTTACGATCTGTTTCTCGACGATGATCTGCAATATAGCTGCGCCTATTGGGATTTTGACCAACACGGCCCGGACATGACGCTGGAGCAGGCGCAGGCCGACAAAAAGGCGCATATAGCCGCGAAACTGGATCTGAAGCCGGGGCAGCGGGTGCTAGATATCGGTTGCGGCTGGGGCGGCATGGCGCTTTATCTGCACCGCCTGACCGGCGTCGAGGTTCTCGGTATCACGCTCAGCGAGGAGCAGCTCAAAAGGGCGCGGGAACGGGCCGAGAAAGCGGGCGTGGCCGACAAGGTAAAATTCGAGCTGATCGACTATCGGGACCTTGCACAGCGCGAGGCTGGGAAATTCGACAGGATCGTATCGGTCGGCATGTTCGAGCATGTCGGCACGCCGCAATTCAAAACCTTTTTCCGCTGCTGTGCCAATCTGATGACCGACGACGGAGTGATGCTGCTGCACACGATTGGCCGGATGGGCGGGCCTGGGACCACCGATGCCTTCACCCGCAAATATATTTTTCCCGGCGGCTATATTCCGGCGCTCAGCGAAACGTTGGCGGCGAGCGAGCAATATCGCCTGATCGCAACCGACGTCGAAACGCTGCGGCTGCATTATGCCTTCACCCTGCGCGAATGGTATAAAAGGACGGCACGCAACCGCGAAAAAATCATCGCGCTCTATGACGAGCGTTTCTACCGGATGTGGACCTTCTATCTGGCCGGTGCGACTGCGGCCTTCGAAAATGGCGGCATGTGCAATTATCAAATTCAGTTCAGTCGCAATCGCCACACTCTACCGATAACGCGAGATTATATCGCGGCGGCGGAGAAAGGTCTGATCGGCTGATTCTAGCGGCCAGGCAGTTGAATTTATTCTTACGGATCGCAGGGCGCTAACGAGGATAGCGCTCGTTCATCAAATCCCAATTGTTGCGGATGAGCTGTTCCAATATCTCGATGTTCACTTGTTCCAGCCGGTTTATATAGAGGCAGGACTTGCCGACGCTGTGCTTGCCGAGCAGTCCGAACAGCCGTTCCTGCTCCGCTTGTGCTTCGGGCGTGCAATATGCGCCCATCAGATAAAGACTGATCTTAGCCTTGCGCGGCGAGAAGCCTGCGCGGCACATCGTGCCCTCGCGTCCGCTTTCATATTTATAGTCATAGCTGCCGAAGCCGATGATGCTTGGCCCCCACATTTTGGGTTCTTCACCGGTTATTTTACGAAACAGATCAATCAGTTGATGCGCCTCTGCCCTTCGGCGTTCCGGATCGGTACTCTCGATAAACGCAGTTACATCGGCATCAGTCGGTTTGGTTTTCAATTCTGCTTTTGCCATGTGCCTCTCCTTCTGGTCCCGACATATCATATTGCGCGGAAAATTGGAGCCTGTTAGGCGCGGCCCTCAATTCTTTGAAAGACGATAAAATGAGCGATTCCGTAAAGCGTGTGGTTCTTGCCTTTTCCGGCGGCCTTGATACCAGCGTCATCCTGAAATGGCTGCAGCAGGAATATCAATGTGAAGTGGTGACCTTCACCGCCGATCTGGGGCAGGGCGAAGAATTGGGTCCTGCGCGACGGGTAGCGGAAACGCTGGGTGTCAAACCGGAACATATTTTCATCGACGATCTGCGCGAAGAATTCGTCAAGGATTTCGTTTTTCCGATGATGCGCGCCAATGCGCTATATGAGGGCCTGTATCTGCTCGGCACTTCGATCGCTCGGCCGCTGATTTCCAAGCGCCAGATCGAAATTGCCAAGCTGGTCGGAGCGGACGCTGTGGCGCATGGCGCGACCGGCAAGGGCAATGACCAGATTCGCTTCGAACTGGGCTATTATGGCCTCGATCCCGATGTGAAAGTAATCGCACCCTGGCGGGAATGGGATCTGACCAGCCGCACCCGGCTGATCGAATTTGCCGAGAAACATCAAATTCCGATTCCCAAGGACAAGCGCGGAGAATCGCCATTTTCCTGTGACGCCAACATGCTACACACCTCCTCGGAAGGCAAAGTGCTCGAAGATCCGTGGGAAGAAGTGCCGGATTATGTCTATTCGCGGACCAACAATCCTGAAGATGCGCCCGACACGCCGGAATATATCACGATCGATTTCGAGCGTGGCGACGGCGTCGCGATCAATGGCGAGGGCATGAGCCCCGCGACTCTGCTGGAAAAGCTCAACGATTATGGCCGCGAACATGGCATTGGCCGGCTCGATCTGGTCGAGAACCGCTATATCGGCATGAAATCGCGCGGCATGTATGAAACGCCTGGCGGTACCATCTACCATGCTGCCCACCGGGGGATCGAACAGCTGACGCTGGACCGCGGTGCAGCGCATCTGAAGGATGAACTGGCACCGCGCTACGCGGAACTGGTCTATAATGGCTTCTGGTTCTCACCAGAGCGTGAAATGCTGCAGGCAGCGATCGACCTCAGTCAGGCCCGCGTCAATGGCACGGTACGTCTGAAACTCTACAAGGGATCGGTGAGCGTCGTCGGACGCAAGTCGCTCGACAGCCTGTATAGTGAAAAAGTGGTGACATTTGAGGATGACGCCGGCGCCTATGACCAGAAGGATGCCGAAGGCTTTATCAAGCTCAACGCACTCAGGTTGAAGTTGCTCGGGAAGCGCAATGGCTAGGCTCAGCCGATCTTGGCGACGGTTGCTCCGCTGCGAAGGCATTGAAAAGCCGTGTCTCAGTCTCTGCGTTTCAACGGCGGAGACCAGTTCATGCTGATCCCGCTGCTTTTGCTGCTCGCAGGCTTTGTTGTTCTTATCGTCGGCGGCGAACTGCTGGTGCGTGGCGCTGTGCGCGTGGCGGAACGGGCCGGGATGTCCGAGCTTTTGATCGGCCTGACCATCGTTGGCTTTGGCACGTCCGCTCCGGAACTGGTGGCCAGTGTCGAAGCCGCGCTGGCCGGATCGCCGGGCATTGCCTGGGGGAATGTCGTCGGTTCCAACCTTGCGAACAGCTTGCTCATTTTGGGCACGGCCTCCCTGATCCTGCCGATGGTGGTGCCGAGAGGACCATTGTGGCGCGACGGTGGGTTGGCGTTGGCTGTGACGGTTGTGCTGTGGCTGGTCGCTAGCACAACGGGCATAACGGTTGCGATCGGCATTGCCTTCATTGCCTTGCTCATTGGTTATTTGGCTTACGCCTATTGGGCGGAACGGACACAGCCGGTCGGGGCCAGTGCCTTGCATGAAAAAGCAGAGGCACTGGAAATGTCAGACACGCATTTGCATGACGTGCAACCGCTCTGGCGATCGATTTTGGTGCTGATTGTCGGGATCGTCCTGATCGTATTGGGCGGCCGTTGGCTGGTTGAAGGGGCGGTGGATCTCGCGCGTCTGGTCGGCATGAGCGAAGCGGTAATCGGCTTGACGGTCATTGCCATAGGCACCTCGTTGCCGGAACTCGTAACATCTGTGGTCGCTGCCTATAAAGGCGCAAGCGCGGTTGCACTGGGTAACGTGCTGGGCTCCAATATCTTCAATCTGCTGCTGATCGGCGGCGTTACCGCGGTCATTGCGCCCGGCACGATTCCCGGCGAAATTACAAATTTCGGATTGCCGGCCCTGATCGCGGCATCGGTGTTGCTGCTGATATTTGCGGCAACCGGACGCAAGATAACCCGCTGGGAAGGCGGGATATTGCTGGTGATCTATCTGGTCATGCTGGTCTATAATATCGTCGCCGTTTGAATCAGTCGTTGCAATATCATAATTCTGTCCCTAGATAGCAGTGATCCCGACATTGTGAGATTTTGAGGGGCTGGCGCCACGGGGCCGGTAGCGAATTCTCATTGTGTCCAGACTGAAGGACTTGGATTGACCGACATAGCTACACTTATCAACCTGATTAAGCCGGAAGCTGATGCTTTGGGCTTTGATTTGGTGCGGGTGCAGTTCGTGTCCGGTTCGGAAGAGCCAACGCTGCAGATCATGGCCGAGCGCCCGGAAACCGGACAATTGGGTATCGATGATTGTGCGGCTTTGTCCCGCCGTATTTCGGCAAAATTTGATGTCCTGGAAGAAGCAGGTCGTGATCCGATTGATCATGCCTATCGCCTGGAAATCAGCTCTCCGGGTATTGACCGGCCACTGACCCGCGCAAAAGATTTTGAAAACTGGGCCGGACAGGAAGCGCGGATCAACCTGACAGAAGCAGTGGCAGGCAAGAAACAGCTGCGCGGCCTGCTGCTGGGCATTGCAGACGACATAATAAAGATTGACGATCGCGAGACGGGAAGTCAGGAGACGCCCCTTACGAATGTCCATAGCGCGAAATTGATTCTGACAGACGCCCTGATTGCTGCAACCGTTCCGGTTTCAACGCTCGGTGCGGACGAGATCGAAGAACAGACTTTAGAAGAACAGGAAGACTAATCATGGGCAGTGCTATTTCAGCCAATAAAGCCGAGTTGCTTGCTATCGCGACCGCCGTTGCGACGGAAAAAATGATCGACAAGTCGATTGTGATCGAAGCGCTGGAGGAAGCGATCCAGAAGGCGGCCCGCGCTCGCTATGGTGCAGAGAATGACATTCGCGCAAAGTTCGACGTTAAAACGGGCGACTTGCGTCTGTGGCGGGTTGTTGAAGTGGTTGACGAAGTCGAAGATTATTTCAAACAGGTTGATATCAAGCAAGCCGAAAAGCTGGAACCGGGCGCCAAAGTGGGTGACTTCATCGTTGATCCGTTGCCCGAAGTCGATCTCGGCCGCATTGATGCGCAATCGGCAAAGCAGGTGATTTTCCAGAAGGTCCGTGATGCCGAACGCGAGCGGCAATTTGAAGAATTCAAGGACCGTGCTGGAGAGATCATCACCGGCGTGGTGAAATCGGTCGAATTTGGCCATGTCGTCGTCGATCTGGGCCGCGCAGAAGGCGTAATTCGCCGCGACCAGCAAATTCCGCGCGAAGCTGCCCGGGTTGGTGATCGCGTCCGTTCACTGATTCTCGATGTGCGCCGCGAAAACCGCGGACCGCAGATTTTCCTGTCTCGCGCCCATCCTGATTTCATGCGGCATTTGTTCGCACAGGAAGTGCCGGAAATTTATGACGGTATTATCGAAATCAAGGCCGCTGCCCGCGATCCGGGATCCCGTGCCAAGATCGGCGTGATCAGCCACGATAGCTCGATTGATCCGGTCGGCGCGTGCGTCGGCATGAAGGGTAGCCGGGTTCAGGCCGTCGTGCAGGAAATGCAGGGCGAAAAAATCGACATCATTCCCTGGTCGGAAGATATTGCGACCTTTGTGGTCAACGCGTTGCAGCCAGCTACGGTCAGCCGTGTGGTTATCGACGAGGAAGAAGGCCGGATCGAAGTCGTTGTTCCCGATGACCAGCTCAGCCTTGCCATTGGTCGTCGCGGCCAGAATGTCCGGTTGGCGTCGCAACTGACCGGCCTTGCCATCGATATCATGACCGAAGCGGATTCGAGCGAAAAACGGCAAGCCGAATTTGCCGCTCGGACCGAGATGTTCCAGGAAGATCTGGACGTTGATGAAACATTGTCGCAGTTGCTGGTGGCCGAAGGCTTCAGTGAACTGGAAGAAGTTGCCTATGTCGCACCGGAAGAAATTTCGAGCATCGAAGGCTTTGACGAAGAGCTGGCAGCCGAACTGCAGAACCGTGCCCTTGAGGCGCTGGACCGGCGCGAAGCGGCTGCGCGTGAAAAACGCAGGGAGCTGGGCGTCGAGGATGCCATTGCTGAATTGCCGCACCTGACCGAAGCCATGCTGGTGACGCTGGGTGAAGCAGGCCTCAAGACACTGGATGATGTTGCCGATCTCGCGACTGACGAACTCGTTCTGAAACGGAAATCGGAGCCGCGCCGTCGCAATGACAATCGCAAGCCCGAACCGGATGGTGTGTTGGCCAAATATAGCCTGACCGAAGAGCAGGGCAACGAGATCATCATGGCCGCGCGTGCGCACTGGTTCGAAGATGAAGACGAGCCAGCAGCGGTAGCGACCGAAGAAACCGGGGAGGACGCAGATGCGGAATCCCCCCAATGAGACGCGGTCTAAACCTCTAGATCACGCGCCATATCGTAAATGCATTTTGACTGGGGAAAGTCTTCCCCAGGAGCAATTGATGCGTCTTGCCATGGGCCCCGACGGGCAGATCGCTCCTGATGTGCGTGCGAAAGCACCGGGCAGGGGCGCCTGGATTGGCGTTGATCGTGCCGCGCTGGAAGCAGCGCAGGCAAAAGGGCAGTTGAAAGGCGCGCTGGCAAGAATGTTCAAAACCGGCCAGTTCGATATTCCGGACAATCTTCCGGAGCAGCTTGAATCAGCGCTCGAACGCTCGACTCTGGACCGATTGGGTCTGGAGGCACGGGGCGGAACTTTGCTTACGGGCTCGGAAAAGATCGAAACGGCCGCGCGGCAAGGTGATCTCAATATGCTCCTCCACGCGTCCGACGCCGGACGCGACGGATGCGCCAAACTGGATCAGGCGTGGCGGGTTGGAAGTGACCGGGAAGGCCAAAATATTCGTGGTCTGATATTGCCGGTGGACCGGCAGGGGCTTTCTGTGGCATTGGGCCGCCAGAATGTGGTGCATATCGGTATAACCGACAAGCGCGCAGCGGGGCGGATTTCGCACAGCCTGAAGCGATGGCTTCACTTTATCGGTTCTGATAAAGTTGATGATGATGCCGAAAAGAAAGTTGTGTGATCCGGTTGAGAATAGCTGGATAATATATTGCAGTAATTACTATTTTAAGGATTAAGTCTGTTCGATGAGTGAAGATAAAAAAGATACGCCAAAACCTGCACGCAAACCCCTTGGGTTGAAGCGTTCGGTTGAACCAGGCGAAGTCAAACAGACGTTCAGCCACGGACGCACCAACAAGGTTGTGGTCGAAGTCAAACGTAAAAAGCTCATTGGCAAGCCTGGCGCCGTGGAAGCGGTGAAGGAAGTCGTCAAGGAAGCAGCTGCGCCCGCGCCAGCTCCGGCACCGGCTGCAAAACCTGCTCCGAAGAAGCAGCCAGTTGCGCCAAGAGCGGATGATGGTCTGACTCGTCAGGAATTGCAGGCGAAACTGCTGCGTGAGGCAGAAGAGTCGCGCCTTGATGCGATGCAGGAAGCACGCAAGCGCGACACGCGCGAAAAGAAAGGGCAGACCGCAGACGAGAAAAAACGGGCTGAAGACAAGCTCAAGGCCGAAGAAGACCAGGCGAGCAAGGCGAAAGATGATATTGCCGTTGCTGAAAACGCTGCGGCCGATGTGTCGCCCGATGCTGCCGCTGATGCGCCTGTTGCTGTTGAAGCCACTACATCAGAAACACCTGCCGCCGCGGGCGCTGCTCGTCCGCCAGCGCGCAAATTTACGCCGGTGGAAGCGCCGAAACGACCAAAGCCGGAAAAAGAAAAGCAGAAAGTCGGACGCGAAGATCGCAACGATCGTCGTCAATCGGGCAAGCTCACCGTCAACCGGGCACTGCGCGGCGAAGATGGCGCGGCGCGGGCCCGCTCGCTGGCAGCGCTGAAACGCGCACGCGAAAAAGAAAAGCGGTCCCAGCGGTCCGGGCGGCCAAGCGAACCGCGTGAAAAGCAGATCCGTTTCGTCATCGTGCCGGAGGCCATTACCGTACAGGAACTGGCCAAGCGCATGGGCGAAAAGGGTGCTCAACTCGTCAAATCGCTGTTCAACATGGGCTTGATGGTCACCGTCAACCAGACGATTGATCAGGATACCGCAGAATTGCTGGTCGAGGAATTCGGCCACAATATCCAGCGTGTTTCCGAGGCGGATGTTGAAATCAATACCCAGGCCGATGTCGATCCGGAAGAAACGCTGAAACCGCGCCCACCGGTTGTCACCATCATGGGCCATGTCGATCACGGCAAGACGTCGCTGCTCGACGCCCTCCGCGGAACCGATGTGGTTGCCGGAGAAGCGGGTGGTATCACCCAGCATATCGGTGCCTATCAGGTGACGATGAAAAATGGCGACAAGGTTACGTTCCTCGATACACCGGGTCACGAAGCCTTTACCGAAATGCGGATGCGCGGCGCAAATGTCACCGATATCGTGATATTGGTCGTGGCTGCCGATGATGGCCTGATGCCGCAGACGATTGAAGCGATCAATCACACCAAGGCTGCGGGCGTTCCGATGATCGTGGCGATCAACAAGATCGACAAGGAAGGCGCTGACCCGACAACGGTCCGCACCCGCCTGCTTGAGCATGAAGTGATTGTGGAAGAAATGTCGGGTGACGTTCTCGATGCCGAAGTTTCGGCGCTGAAGAAAATCGGACTCGACGATTTGATGGACAAGATCCACGTCCAGGCCGAATTGCTGGAACTGAAAGCGCGTCCCGATCGTCCTGCCGAAGGCGCGGTCGTCGAAGCGAAGCTCGATATTGGCCGTGGCCCGGTTGCAACCGTGTTGATCGAACGCGGCACATTGAAACGCGGTGATGTCTTCGTTGTCGGTTCTCAGACCGGTAAGGTCCGGGCGATGATCGATGACAAGGGCAAGCAGGTCAAGGAGGCTGGTCCGTCCATGCCGGTTGAAGTGCTGGGCATCTCCGGCGTTCCTTCCGCTGGTGACAAGCTGACCGTGGTCGAGAATGAAGGTCGTGCGCGGGAAGTGGCTGCCTATCGTGCAGAACAGCAGAAGCTGAAGCGCACGACGCAGGCTCCAACCAGTCTCGAGAACATGTTCTCTGCAGCGGCCAATAGTGCTGTGGAATTCCCGGTATTGGTGAAAGCCGATGTTCAGGGTTCGACCGAAGCCATCGTCCAGGCATTGAACAAGATCTCGAACGACGATATCAAGGTGCGCATATTGCACAGCGGTGTTGGTGCGATCACGGAATCGGACGTGACTCTGGCCGGTGCCAGCAAGGCACCGATCATCGGTTTCAACGTACGTCCCAATGCCAAGGCGCGTGAAATTGCCAAACGTGATGGTGTCCGCTTCAAATATTTCGATATCATCTATGATCTGACCGACGATATCCGTGCCGAAATGGCCGGTGAACTCGGCCCAGAGAAGATCGAAAATGTCGTTGGCCGTGCGGAAGTCAAGGACGTGTTCAAGTCGGGCAAGAAAGACAAGGCAGCCGGCTTGCTGGTTACCGAAGGTGTCTTGCGCAAAGGCCTGTTCGCTCGTCTTACCCGCGACGATGTCATCGTCAGCGCAACGACCATCGCGTCGCTGCGGCGGTTCAAGGACGATGTCGAGGAAGTCCGGGCCGGAATGGAATGTGGTGCGGTTCTGGAAGATACCAACGATATCAAGGCAGGCGATATGCTCGAGGTCTTCCAGGTTACGGAGAAAGAGCGGATACTCTGATATAATCGTCATCCCGGGCTGGATCCGGGGTCAGAGTGGTTCGATCGCGGTTCGTGATCCCCGCTCTGGATGCTGAACCAAAGGTAACCGCAAGGTAATCCGGTTCAGCATGACGAATTTGAGGCTTAATTATAGTGGCAAAATATAACGATACATCTCCCGAAGGCCGCTCGGTCCGCTTGCTGCGCGTCGGCGAACAGCTCAGGCATATCTTGTCGGAACTGCTGATGCGCGGCGAGGTCCATGATGTGGTGCTCACTTCGCATAGCGTCAGCGTCACCGAAGTGCGCATGTCACCCGATCTGCGTCATGCGACGGTGTTCGTGAAACCGTTGCTTGGCGCGAATGAAGCGGACGTGCTCAAGGCGCTGCGGACCAATACGGCCTTTTTCCAGAAGGAAGTCGCGAAGCGGGTACAGATGAAATATGCCGCCAAGCTGAAATTCCTGGCGGATGAGAGTTTCGATACGGCGGAGCATATCGAAAGCCTGCTCAACAATCCCAAGGTTGCGCAGGATTTGGGCGACACGGACTAAGCGATTACCTCTTGTCGTCATCCTGAACTTGTTTCAGGACCTCCAGAGATCCTGAAACAAGTTCAGGATGACGATGTAAGAAGCAAACATGGCCAAGCTCTATTTCTATTATGCGTCGATGAACGCCGGCAAGTCGAGCAATCTGCTGCAGGCGGCGTTCAACTATGGCGAGCGCGGCATGAAGGTGATGCTGTGGACCGCAGCGATCGACAATCGCGCGAGCTTTGGCGCCATTGCTTCCCGCATTGGCCTGTACGCGGATGCCCATCGCTTTGGTGAGGATATGGATTTATTCGCAGCAGTCAGCACAGAACATGATGAAGGCAAGCTGGCCTGTGTGATGATCGACGAAGCCCAGTTTCTGACCGAAGATCAGGTCTGGCAATTGGCAAGACTGGCGGACGAAGTCGGTATTCCGGTGCTTTGCTATGGCCTGCGGACGGATTTTCGGGGCAATCTGTTCCCCGGCTCGGCCAAGCTTCTGGGGATTGCCGACAGTCTGGTCGAGTTGAAAGCGGTCTGCGAATGCGGGCGCAAGGCGACGATGAACCTGCGGATTGATGCAGCGGGCAAGGCCATTGCTGCCGGCGCGCAGACGGAAATTGGCGGCAATGAAAGCTATCTGGCGCTGTGCCGGAAACATTTTCGGGAACGGCTCAATGGTTAGCTGTCATTCCAGCGAAGGCTGGAATCCAAACCAAGTTTGTGACATGCGCAAATTGGGTTAGGCCAGCTACAGGCCGGATTGTTCCCCAGACAATCCTTGGACATGCGGGGCATGTCCAACCTGTAACTCCTTCGCTGGGGCGACGAAAGAGATTGATGGCACAGGAACTCTCGAAAATTTTGGAACAATCTCCCGTGCGCCTCGAGCCGCTGGCAGAACATCATATCGACGCACTGCGCGCGGCCTGCGCGGAGGATCAGGAGATCTGGGAGATTTACCCGGTGTCTATGCTGGACGAACATTTCGACAAGGCGATGGAGGCGTTCCACAATACCGGCAATTGGACGCGCTTTGCCGTGATCAACACGGATACCGGCAGGCTGGTCGGCATGAGCAGCTATATAAATCCCGATGCAATCGCCAAAGTGACGGAAATTGGCGGCACCTATATCGCGCCATCGGTGCGCGGAAGCGGCTTCAATGGCATCATGAAAAAGCTGATGATCGACCATGCTTTTGCTTGCGGCTTCACCCGGATCGAATTTCGCGTCGACACCCGCAACAAACGGTCAATGGCGGCGGTGTTGAAACTGGGCGCGAAGCATGAGGGAACATTGCGCAAGAACCGGATTACCTGGACCGGCTATGTCCGGGATACAGCGGTTTTCGGATTGCTCAAGAGCGAGTGGACGCCTTGAGACCGCACGGCTGGATCATCCTCGACAAACCGCTGGAGCTCGGCTCGACACAGGCTGTCGGGGCGGTGAAGCGGAATTTGCGTGAAGCAGGGCTGCTCGGCAAGGGTAAGGACAAGCTCAAGGTCGGCCATGGCGGGACGCTGGATCCGCTGGCGACCGGGGTGTTGCCGATAGCGATCGGCGAGGCGACCAAGCTGTGCGGGCGGATGCTGGATGCTTCGAAAATTTATGAATTTACCATCGGTTTTGGGACGGAGACCGAGACGCTGGATGTCGAAGGGGCTGTTACGGAAACGTCGGATCATCGGCCGACGCTGGCTGAAGTTGAAGCAGTTCTCCCGCAGTTCACCGGGCCGATTGAACAGATACCGCCGAAATATTCGGCGCTGAAGATTGATGGCAAGCGGGCCTATGATCTGGCTAGGGCAGGGGTCGCGGTGGAGATGAAGCTGCGCGGGGTGACGATATACAGTCTATCCATTCGTCATCCTGATACCTCCAGTCGTCATCCTGAACTTGTTTCAGGATCTCCAGAGGTCCTGAAACAAGTTCAGGATGACGAGGCGCTTGAGGGCATTGCCCTCATCGCCAAAGTCTCCAAAGGCACTTACATCCGCTCGCTCGCCCGCGACATTGCCCGCGCCTTGAACACGGTCGGTCACGTCACCATGTTAAGGAGGACCAAAGCCGGTCCCTTCACCCTGAAACAGGCGATTTCGCTGGACAAACTCAACGAAATTGGTAGGGGCGCGGACATTACAGACTATCTTTTGCCGCTTGAGGCAGGGCTGGACGACATCCCGGCTTTTGACCTCACTCCTGATCAGGCAAAACTGCTTCGGCAAGGCATGACGCTGGACGAACAGGAAATGATCGGGAACCCCGCACTCAACGGGCTTTTTCTGGCGACAGAGAACCAAGGTTCTCCGGTTGCGCTGGCCGAGCTTGTTGATGGCACCGTCAAGGTGGTGCGCGGGTTCAATATGTGAATGATGTTCGAAGGAAAAATTGAATGACGATTACCGCAGAAAAAAAACAGGAACTGATCAAGAAATTCGGCCAGACAAAGGACGATACCGGTTCCCCGGAAGTTCAGGTTGCCGTGCTCACCGAGCGCATCGTGAACCTGACCGAGCATTTCAAAGGCCATCACAAGGACAATCACTCGCGTCGCGGATTGCTGATGATGGTCAACAAACGGCGCAGCCTGCTGGACTATCTTCGCAAGAAAGATGTCGAGCGCTATGCCAAGCTGATCAAGGACCTTGGTCTGCGTAAGTAGGAATTTTGAACGCGGCCTCCCGAGTGGGGGCCGTTTTCTTATGACCGTTAGTGATGAGCTTTTCCTACCACGGTTCTCCTACGAGAGCCGTCCTTCGACAGGCTCAGGACTAACGGCAAAACGCCAAATTTCGCAATAAGGTGAAGTGAGGCGAGTAAATGGGGCACAAATGGCCCCGAACCGCTGTTCAGCCGGATTGCTGGACACAAGAAAGCCCCCGCACTGCATAGGGCAGGCGGGACAAAGGAAAATACGAATGTTTGATATCAAGAAAGTTGAAATGGAGTGGGGCGGACAGACCCTCACCCTCGAAACGGGCCGTATTGCCCGTCAGGCTGATGGCGCAGTACTCGCGACCCTCGGCGAGACGGTTGTGCTGTGCGCAGTCACCGCCGCCAAATCGGTACGCGAAGGGCAGGATTTCTTTCCGCTCACCGTGCACTATCAGGAAAAATTCTCAGCCGCTGGCCGTATCCCGGGTGGCTTCTTCAAGCGCGAAGGCCGTGCGACGGAAAAAGAAACGCTGACATCGCGTTTGATTGACCGTCCTTGCCGTCCGCTGTTCCCCGAAGGTTTCTTCAACGAAATCAATGTGATCTGTCAGGTGATGAGCTATGACGGCATCAACGAACCGGATATCTTGGCAATGGTTGCAGCTTCTGCTGCACTGACCATCTCCGGCGTTCCGTTCATGGGTCCGATCGGTGCGGCTCGCGTCGGTTACAAGGAAGGCGAATATCAGCTGAACCCAAGCATGGATCAAGTCGCTGAAGGTGAACTTGATCTGGTTGTGGCTGCAACGCAAGGCGCAGTGATGATGGTTGAATCGGAAGCACAAGAGCTTTCCGAAGAAGTCATGCTCGGCGCTGTTGCGTTCGCTCATGAGGCATCCAAGCAAGTTGCCGGCCTGATCATCGATCTGGCGGAACAGGCTGCAAAAGAACCTTGGCAGCTTGATGCTGGCGACGATAATAGCGACATCAAGGACGCCCTGCGCAAGCTGGTCGGAAAAGATATTGCTGCGGCTTACAAGAAAACCGACAAATCAGAGCGTAGCAATGCGCTGAACAAGGTTCGCGACAAAGCCAAAGAAAAATATGCCGATGCAGACGGCCAGACCCAGATGACCGCCGGCAAGATGGTCAAGAAGCTGGAAGCCGAAATCGTTCGCGGTGCAATCATCAAGGATGGTACCCGTATCGATGGCCGTAAGCTCGATCAGGTTCGCCCGATCGAAGCCATGGTTGGCTTGCTGCCACGGACCCACGGTTCGGCTTTGTTCACCCGTGGTGAAACACAGGCAATCGTGACCACGACCCTGGGCACCAAAGACGCCGAGCAGATGATCGATGGGCTTGATGGTTTGAGCTACACCAACTTCATGCTGCACTATAACTTCCCTCCCTATTCGGTTGGTGAAGTTGGCCGTTTCGGATTTACCAGCCGCCGCGAAACCGGCCATGGTAAGCTCGCTTTCCGCGCGCTGCGTCCCGTATTGCCGTCAGTGGAAGAATTTCCATATACGATCCGGGTACTCTCCGACATTACCGAGTCCAACGGTTCGTCTTCGATGGCCACCGTTTGTGGCGGTTCGCTTGCGATGATGGATGCTGGTGTGCCTCTGGCGCGTCCGGTTTCCGGTATTGCGATGGGCCTGATCCTCGAAGGCGAAGAATTTGCGGTTCTGTCCGACATTCTCGGCGACGAAGATCATCTCGGCGACATGGACTTCAAGGTTGCGGGTACCGAAAAGGGTATCACGTCCTTGCAGATGGACATCAAGGTAGCCGGCATCACGCAGGAAATTATGAAGTCTGCTCTGGAACAGGCCAGTGGCGGTCGTGCTCACATCCTTGGTGAAATGGCCAAGGCGCTGAACAGCGTTCGTACCGAAATGTCCGAACATGCTCCGCGTATCGAAACCTTGCAGATCAACAAAGAGAAGATCCGTGAAGTTATCGGTACCGGCGGCAAGGTGATTCGCGAAATCGTTGCGGAAACCGGCGCGAAGGTCGATATCGACGATGAAGGCCTGATCAAGGTTTCTTCTTCCGACAAATCCCAGATTGATGCGGCAATCGCATGGATCAAGGGCATTGTCGAAGAAGCCGAAGTCGGCAAAGTCTATGACGGCAAGGTTGTGAACCTCGTCGACTTTGGTGCATTCGTGAACTTCATGGGCGGCAAGGACGGTCTCGTCCACGTGTCCGAAATCAAGAATGAGCGCGTCGAGAAAGTCTCTGACGAACTGAGCGAAGGCCAGGAAGTCAAGGTCAAGGTTCTTGAAATCGACCAGCGCGGCAAGGTTCGCCTGTCGATGCGGGTTGTCAATCAGGAAACCGGTGAAGAGCTGGAGGACACCCGTCCTGCACGCGAACCACGCGGTGACAAGCCCCGTGGACCGCGCCGTGACGGCGCTGGCGGCGGCGGTGGTCGTGGACGCGATGGTGGCGGACGTGGCCGTGACGGCGGCGGACGTGGCCGGAACAATGATGGTCCAAAGGATGAAGGCGGCGATATTCCATTGCCGGCTTCGATCACCGAAGACTAGATTTTCGCAAAATGAAACAGCAAGGGGCCCGGAGCGATCCGGGCCCTTTTCTTTGTCTGGCAGAGTGCGCGAACCAATCCCCATTCCATATGTTGGATCGCGGGCTTCTATCTGTCCCAGGCAAGCGGGCCGGGTTCAATTTTATCACGAGAAAAAATGCCGCCGCATCGCCGGATTAATGTCTGGTAAAGCTCCAACAGAACAGGGAGTGTCGATCTGCTCCAGTGGCTTTTTTTGCTTTATTCTTGGCTGGACGAAAACAAGCGGTTAAGAGGTCTGGCATATGACAAAACACATTATCAAATGGGCCGTTATCGGTCTCTCAGCTACGCTGCTTTCCGGTTGTGCACTGCTTGGCGGCGGCAGCGGTGGTCGCGGTTCCGACACAAAATACGTCGCGCGCGACGTCGACACGCTGTACAATGCGGCAAAAGATCGGCTTGACCGCGGTCAGTACAAGATTGCCGCTGCGCTGTTCGACGAAGTCGAGCGCCAGCATCCTTATTCTCCCTGGGCTCGCCGCGCGCAGCAGATGAGCGCATTCAGCTATTATCTCGCTGGCGATTATAACAAGGCGACGGAATCGTCCCGCCGCTTCCTGTCGATTCATCCGGGCAACAAGGATGCGCCTTACGCTTATTATCTGATCGCGCTCTGCTATTATGAGCAGATCAGCGATGTCACCCGTGACCAGAAGATCACCGAACAGGCGCTGTCGGCTCTCGGTGAGGTTGCCCGTCGCTATCCCAATAGCCGCTATGCCGCCGATGCGACATTGAAAATGGATCTGGTCAATGACCATCTGGCCGGCAAGGAAATGGAAATCGGCCGCTTTTACCAGCGTCGCGGCAAGTGGCTCGCCGCCACCATCCGCTTCCGGACGGTGATCGAGAAATATCAGACCACCACCCATACGCCAGAAGCGCTGATGCGACTCACCGAATCCTATCTTGCGCTGGGTGTTCCGGTGGAAGCGAAGAAAACCGCCGCTGTGCTGGGCGCCAACTATCCTGGCACCAAATGGTATGAGCGCGCTTATGAGCTGGTCAACAAGCATGGTGCCACTTAGGATCACATGTGCTGCAATGCGTTGCAGCTAAGGTAAACGTGTCTTAAGAGGGTATTGTGCTGCAGTCCCTTTCCATCCGTGATATTGTACTGATTGAGGCGCTCGATCTTGAGTTCGGGTCGGGCCTGACTGTGCTGACCGGGGAAACCGGCGCCGGCAAGTCGATCCTGCTCGACAGTCTCGGGCTGGCACTCGGCAATCGGGCGGATAGCGGTCTGGTTCGCCAGGGCACCGAAAAAGCTCAGGTTACCGCCAGTTTCGCGCCACCGGTGGCCGATAGCAGGCTGGCCAGGATGCTTGCGGAAAATGATATTGAAATCGAACCCGGCGAACCGCTGATCATCAAGCGATCAGTCAAGGCCGATGGCGGCAGCCGCGCTTTCATCAATGATCAGCCCTGTTCGGCGACTCTGCTGCGGACCGTGGGCGGGCAACTGATTGAAATCCATGGCCAGCATGATGATCGCGGCCTGATCAACGCCAGGGGACACCGGGCCCTGCTCGATATTTTTGCCGGTGTTGAAGGTCATGCGGTTGGTGACGCGTTTGACGCCTGGCAGACCGCGAAAATCGCGATGGAACAGGCGAAGCAGGATCAGGAAACGGCGGAACAGGACCGCGAATATCTCGAGCATAGCGTCGCCGAACTGGCCAAATTCGCGCCGCAACCGGGCGAGGAACAGGAACTGGCGCTGGGCCGGGCGACGATGATGAAGGGCGAGAAGCTGACCGGCGATCTCGAGGCGATTCGCTCTGCCTTTGACGGCTCCAATGGCGGGCTGGCCTCGCTGCGGGCAGCGGCGCGGCGGCTCGACCGGATTGCCGAGGATCACCCTTTGCTGAAAGAGGCGCTGGAGGCGCTCGACCGGTCGATCATCGATGCGACCGACGCCGAGGACAAGCTCAACGAAGCGGCCCACGCGCTCAGTTTCGACCCGCAGCGACTCGACGATATGGAGACCCGGCTGTTCGATCTCAGGGGACTGGCGCGCAAGCATCGGGTGGAGCCGGACAGACTTTCGGACCTGCTCAGTGAGCTGCAGAACAAGCTGGCGGCGATCAGCGATGGCGGCAAGACGCTGGAAGGATTGGAAGCATCTTTGGCGAGTGCCAGGAAATCCTACATTGCGACGGCGGAAAGCCTGCGGGCGCAGCGGACCAAGGCGGCGAAGGCGCTGGACAAGGCGGTGGCTGGCGAGCTGGCACCGCTCAAGCTCGACGCGGCCAGATTTGAGACTTTACTGGTAGAATTGTCCGAAGAGCATTGGAATAAAGGCGGAATAGACCGGATCGAGTTTCTGATTTCGACCAATCCGGGCGCGCCGCTGGCGCCCTTGGGCAAAATTGCCTCGGGTGGTGAGCTTGCGCGGTTCATTTTGGCCCTGAAGGTCGCTTTGGCGGAAGAATATGGTCTGAAAACGATCATTTTTGACGAAGTCGACCGCGGCGTCGGCGGCGCGGTCGCCTCGGCGATCGGCGATCGCCTGTCGCGCCTGTCCAAGGGTGCGCAATTGCTGGTCGTGACTCACAGCCCGCAGGTGGCCTCCAAGGGTGACGCGCATATGCTGATCAACAAGTCGCTCAGCGGCACCGTATCGCGCACCGATGTCAGCGCGCTGGACGATGAAGGACGGCGCCAGGAGATTGCGCGGATGCTGTCCGGCGCGGATGTGACGGATGAGGCAAGAGCGCAGGCGGATCGGTTGCTGGAGGGGGTTTGAGTGAGGGTAGTTTTAACGCTATTCTTAGCATCCCTGCTTTTCGGCTGTTCATCTCCAGAGCCTGGAATTTTTCAAGTTGATGCAGGAGAATTAAAGCCAACTGGTGCAGTGCTTGAGCTTTACGGCGTCGAATCTCCTATGGAGCAAAACGGAAAGATATTCGTTGGCCGCAGGTCTGTTAAAAGCGATGGATCCGGTAAAATTATTGTCAATTTTGAGGGCAAGCCACCGATAATTTGTCACATTGGCTATGTTACGGGAGGGTTTCAGTATCGACTGGAATATAAGATTGAAAACGGGAAATGCAAAATGACTCGGATGCTTCTAGATGCAGACGCGCCCGCTTAAGCCGCTCCTCTTCAGAGGAGCGGTTGGGGTGGTGGCGGTGCTTCAGCATCGCTCGCGCAGCGAATTCAGGTGGTGCCGACGGAAATGTGTGGGAAACCAGGGGGACGGCTCTTTGACGAGAGAAACCACCCCAACCCCTCCTTTAAAAAGGAGGGGCTAAGGCAGTGACTGATCGCGCCACCCTTCTTGCCCGCGCAAGGGAGATGCGGCTCAATCCTACCGAACCGGAAAAGCGGTTGTGGCGGCATCTTTCGGCTTCTCAACTAAGCGGTCATAAATTCCGCCGCCAGTCGGTGATTGATTATTATATCGTCGACTTTTTTTGCCCGCTTAAAAAGCTGATTGTTGAAGTGGATGGTGATACGCATGATGTTGAGGCCGACTATAAGCGTGATGATCGGTTGCGGCATAAGGGATATCGGACGGTGCGGTTTGGCAATTTGGATGTGATGGGGAATATGGAGGGGGTTTTGTTGGCTTTGGTTGATACATTAGAAAAGACTCCTGATCGGTGGGTGGGACGCCAAGCCAGCACCACCCCAAACCCCTCCTCTGAAGAGGAGGGGCTTTAGTGAGGGATAGCCTTGCCGAAGCCGATAACAATCGATTCAGCCCTCTTAAGCCCCTCCTTTTTAAAGGAGGGGTTGGGGTGGTTGCGATGCGACAGCATTGCTCGCGCAGCGAACTGGCTGTAGGCAAAGTCACCCCGAATATTTTTCTAAAAAAGAGCGGCCCAAGTGACTGATAATATCTCCGAAGCCGATGCCGCGAACGAACTGATGCGCCTTGCGCGCACCATCGCCAAGCATAACAAGCTCTATCATGCCGAGGACACGCCGGAAATTTCCGATGCGGATTATGATGCGCTGGTGCGGCGGAATAATGAGCTGGAAGCGGCGTTTCCGCATCTGGTGCGGGAGAATAGTCCGAACCGGCTGATCGGCGCGGCGGTGGCGGCTTCGCCTTTGTCGAAGGTCAAGCATGAACAGCGGATGATGAGCCTCGATAACGGCTTTTCCGACGAGGATATCGGCGAATGGCTGGCGCGGGTGCGGCGCTTCTTGAATCTGGACGAGGGCGCGCCGGTTGCGGTGACGGCGGAGGACAAGATTGACGGGCTGTACGGCTCGCTGCGTTACGAGAAGGGCGAGCTGGTGCTGGCGGCGACGCGCGGGGACGGGCAGGTTGGTGAGGATGTTACTGCCAATGTGCGGATGATTGGGGATATTCCGGAGCGGCTTGCCGTTAGTGGTGAGCCTGTCGAACCACGCCTTTCGGACGAGAAGCGCCCTTCGACAAGCTCAGGGCTAACGGGTTCCCACCCCATCCCCGATCTGTTTGAGATTCGCGGCGAGGTCTATATGGCCAAGGCCGACTTCGCCGGGCTCAACGAGCGGCTGATGGACGAGGGCAGGGCTGATGCGAAGGCCAAAGGGGTCGAGTTTGATCCCGAAAAAATCCGCCAGTTTGCCAATCCGCGCAATGCCGCCGCCGGGTCGCTGCGGCAGAAGGATGCCAATATCACCGCGAAACGGCCGCTGAAATTCTGGGCGCATGGCTGGGGCGTGCATAGCGACTTGCCGGGCGAGACCGCGCTGGACGTCATGAAGGCAATCGAAAGCTGGGGCGTGCCGGTTTCGCCTCTGGTCCAGCGGTTTGAAACGCTCGACGACATGCTCGGCCATTATCGCCATATCGAGGCGGAGCGGGCGGACCTGCCTTATGATATTGACGGCGTGGTCTATAAGGTTGACCGGCTCGACTGGCAGCAGCGGCTCGGTTTTGTCGCCAAGGCACCGCGCTGGGCGATTGCGCACAAATTCCCCGCAGAGCAGGCGCAGACGACGCTGGAGAGTATCGATATCCAGGTCGGGCGCACCGGCAAGCTGACGCCGGTCGGGCGGCTGAAACCGGTGACGGTCGGCGGTGTAGTGGTGTCCAATGTGACGCTGCACAACCGCGATGAAGTCGAACGGCTTGGCGTGCGGCCCGGCGATCGGGTGGTGATCCAGCGGGCCGGGGATGTGATCCCGCAGGTGGTCGACAATCTGACTCGTTATGAAGCGCGGGAGCCTTATCATTTTCCCGACCATTGCCCGATATGCGACAGCGAAGCGGTGGCCGAGGAAGGCGAGGTCGATGTCCGCTGCACCGGCGGCCTGATCTGCCCGGCGCAGCGGTTTCAGCGGCTGGCGCATTTTGTCTCTCGGGTGGCGCTGGATATTGACGGGCTGGGCGAGAAAAGCATCGCCGAATTTATCGAGGCGGGCTGGCTCGAAAGCCCCGCCGATATTTTCCGGCTGCATAGGCACCGCAATGAAATCCTCACGCGCGAAGGCTGGCAGGACAAGTCTGTGGATAATCTGTTGGCGGCTGTGGAAAAGAAGCGCGAGCCCGATGCGGCGAGGCTGCTGTTCGGGCTGGGGATTCGGCATATTGGCACAGTGACGGCGCGGGATTTGCTGAAGAATTTCAGGACCTTGCCGCGGTTGCGAGAAATTGCCGAGATTGCGCAGGAATCGGACGAATATCGTTCGTCTCGAGCGCAGTCGAGAGACGGTGAGGCGGAGCAAGGTGTCTCGACTTCGCTCGACACGAACGGAGAGAGCGGCGCGAATCCCGAAGGCGATGCTGCCTGGGCGGAAATAACCTCGATCGACGGCGTTGGTCCTGCCGTGGCGCAGGCGCTGGCCGATTTCTTTCACGAACCCCATAATCGTGCGGTCTGGGACGATCTGCTGAGCGAAGTCTCGCCGCCGGATTATATCGTCGAAACGCGGGACAGCGCGGTGGCCGGCAAGACCGTCGTCTTCACCGGCAAGCTGGAAACGATGAGCCGCGACGAAGCCAAGGCGCAGGCTGAGGCTCTCGGCGCCAAGGCTTCCGGTTCGGTCAGCGCGAAAACCGATCTGGTGGTAGCCGGGCCAGGCGCGGGGTCGAAAGCGAAGAAGGCGGCGGAACTGGGTGTGGAAGTGATTGACGAGGCGGCCTGGGCGGAGATTGTGAAGGCTGCTGGGTAATGAAAGGAAAGCAGTTGAAATTTCTGGCGATAATTATGGCCTTTTTAATAGCGGGCCCTTCCCTGCTGCAGGCACAAGCGATCATCGCGTCCGAGCCGCTGACTATCGGAACATCCTATTTGGTGTCGACCCATGAGGCTGAACGGCGCATCCATGTCGTGCTGCCACCCGATTATGAGAAGAGCGATCAGACCTATCCCATCCTGATCATGCTGGATGCAGGGCTGAACCAGGATTTCTTCCTGACCCTGGGCATGGAGCGCTGGAACCAGCTCTGGCAGCGCAGCGCGCCGGTCATTTTTGTCGGCGTCGAAACCGTCGATCGCCAGCGGGAATTGCTTCCGCCGACCGGGGCAAAGGCCGAACAGGAACGCTATCCCACGGCGGGGGAGAGCGCGGCCTTTCGCCAGTGGCTGGCCGCGTCGATGCTGCCCCTGCTGAGGGAAAAATATCGGGACGACGGTCGCGCCTTTCTGGCAGGCGAGAGCGCAGCAGGGCATTTTGTCGCCGAAACCTGGGCGATCGCGCCGGAATTGTTCGATGGCTATGCGGCCCTGTCGCCGAGCCTGCAATGGAACGGTCAGGCTCTGTCGCACAGCCTGGCTGCCATGAAGCGGCAAGATCGTCCGCCGCTGTTTATCTCGCTGGCAGATGAAGGCGGGGATACCGAGGAGAGTGTGCTGCGCCTTGTCGAAAATGCCGGGCCGAACCTGTGCTTTGCCGACCGGCGCACGGAGCTGGCCCATGCCAATACGCTGCACGGCCTGCTGCCCGAGGCGCTGCAATATCTGCTGCCGACGGAGGCTGACTGGCTGGAGGAATATGGTCTGACGCTGAAGTGCAGCGAGGCACCGAGCGACCAGGTCGTCCACCACTGAAAATCCTCCCCGGCACGGGGAGGGGGACCGCGCGAAGCGTGGCGGAGGGGGGGGGTGCGTCTGGGCGCGGCGCCTGGGCCATCGGCCCCCTCCGTCGGCCACCTTCGCCAAGGCTGCGGCGGCTGCCACCTCCCCGCAAGCGGGGAGGATCTGTTCCATCTCGAACTACAGCTGAGAACGCCGTTCGTCCTGAGCCTGTCGAAGGACGCCTATCGACGAGAGGCGCACTTCGACAGGCTCAGTGCTAACGGTCTTTTCGACATTCGTAAGTCAGTCACCGATCGATCCGCTCGGGGTTTTTCAATCCTTTGCTCATCGTGTGGATCATCGCGGAGCGTTGCAGCGATGCCTTCACATTGGCGGGCACCTTGTACAGTCCGCGCAAAAGCAGCAAATCTCCGCCGCTCAGCGAGGTGGGTCTCAGTGACTTGTCCTCGGTTTCCGAAAATAGCGACAATATGGACCCGTCCGGTACCTCTATATCGCTGCCCACCTGAATATCGATCAGGGACACCATGGCGGCATAGTCAGCCAGTTGGGCTGCGGAAACACCTTGCAAAGCCTTGCTGTCAATCAACAGATAGGAATAGCCGATACCTTCCACCGTCGATCGCGAAATTTTGGACTTAACTTGCATCACTTGGCCGTTGACCGCTGCTCCACCAAGCGCCGCTCCTCCACCGGAGCCATTTGCGTCAGCCATAAATGTCAAACTGCCAGCATTGGCACTATGTCGGGAGTTGCTACCGAGTGTCTGAGTTGCCTTCCAATTATAAACCGGTGCGCCACTTTGCTCGATTTTGTCTCTTTCCCGGTCAGTGAGTGATCCAAAGAGGCGGTTCTTCTTGCTGCGCAATAGCTTGATCTCAGAACCACCATCTTCCACCACAGCCACGAAAATATTGGGCCTGCAATCTTCCTTTGCTACTTCTATTTCAGCCATTTCGGCGACTTCGCGGATTCGATCCTCGATCGCCTTGCTTTGCCGTTCAGCCAAGCCGGCAACGGAAGGGCAAACGGGTTGAGCGAAACGGGCATATTGCCCATTGTTCCTGCCGCCTCCGGAAACCCGAAAATGATTGATGATCAAATTCTGAAACTCGGCCATTCGCTTTTTCTGACCGGTGACAACAATTTCATCCTCCTGGGACGCTGATTGTTGTGCTTCTTGCGTGGCTTTTGCAAGATCCATTGTCACAACAACAGACACAGTAAAAATCATCATAAAGATAATATGCTGGTATTGAATTAAATGCTGCATAGTTGACAGATACTGGAAAATTTTATTCCAGTCAAATTACTGAGATTGCCGTTACGCAACGTCGGCGACTGTCCTCCTCAGGCCTCCGCCGCCGAGATGGTCCGTTCGACCAGCCACATCACCGGCGACAGCCATTTGATCTGATGCTGTTTCCGAAGGAGCGGACTGTTTTTCTATCCGACGGCTGTTGGGTTGTCGTGGAATATCTTGCGCATCAGGGGTTCAAAACTTTCCAGTGAATCCACTTCGAAGTCGGGATCAAAGGCAGGTGCATCCCATTCATCGACGAGTTTCACGGCAAGATCATACCATGGTTCATCGACCCATTTTTGTCTGAGATCGGTTGGTGCGCCCATATAATGGTAATAATGCTCGCCCTGAAAAGCCTGGTGGTTCCGGATCACGTGATAGCTGTCATCGCTGATGTATGGCCGCATCAATTCGGCGGCAATCGGACCGTGATTGGGAACGTTGATCGCTTTTGCAATGTCATGACAAAGCGCGATAACGATTTCCTCATCGCTCGCTCCCGCCCTGCGGGCAAGCGTTCCTGTCATCAGCGAATGTTGCAGCTGATCACAGGCAAATCCGAGCGTGTGTTGCTCGAGTGATTTCAGCATGTCGATAAAACGATCCGCCGTATTCTTGAATTCCTCTTTGTGGGCCGCGCCGATAATCTTCCAGTCTTCGAGCGTGCCATCCTGCATTTTGGTAAAAGTCGCCTGAGCGGTCATATCGGTATTTCCTTCTATCTTTGATAGCATGTATCGAACATTATAATTTATCGGCACGACAAGTCCATAGGCCAGCGTCCACAGATATATTCCAAGCCGATGTCGAGTTCGATGCCGGTGGATGTCGGCAAAGGTCCGAATTGCCATAGCACCATTCCAGCGCTTTTCATGCCTCTGTAAAATGACTGGTTGGGGGGTGAAGTCAGGCGGTCGCTCTTACGCTACACGAGCGACCGCCAGCCCTCTCTCCCAAGCGCTTCAAACTTTCGCTGCCGCCTCAATCGCGGCCAATTCCCTCACCCCATGGCCGCCCTGCTTGTTTTCCGGAAAGATCGGCCAGGCCAGTTGCTGGCCCAATGTGGCCGGGGCGAGATTTTCGACGCCGTAACTGTCGGGATAGTGGCGGGTGATTTTGGCGGTGCCGAACAGGATGTCCCAGAAGAATAATAGATTGCCGAAATTGCCTTTGTAATGGGTGACGCCGTCGCTCTTGTGGCGGCCGTGATGGGCGTGGTGGGTGGCTGGCGTCGAGATGGTGCGTTCGACCAGCCACATCACCGGCGACAGCCATTTGATCCTGTACAGCGGCTCGTCCCAGGCGACATCGCTGTGCGCGCCGACGATCACCGCCATCTTGACGATTATGTAGCCGACATAGACCCAGCCTAGTCCGAGATAGATCAGGGCGCCGGAAAACCAGATGCTCGGCATGGTCAGATAATAGAAAATATTGTTCCGGTAGACGAGGCGCACACTCATGTAGCGCGCATTATGGTGCGAGCGGTGCAGATTGTAGAGAAACGGCACGCTATGCGACAGCCGGTGCCAGAAATATTGCATCATGTGGTCAAAGACCAGGAACAGGGCAATGGCGGCGATCAGGGGTATTCCCGCAAGCGCACCGGCCCATTGGGGCGCGGCTGCTCCGAGGATATATTGCGCCGCGATGATGATCGCGGGCTGGGTGATGACCAGCAGCACGAACGAGCCGATAATCTCGACCAGCGCGTCGTCGCGGGTCTGTTCGGGCTTGCTGAACAGGCGGGTGCGGAAAAATTCCAGCAGTCCGAAGACCAGGAATATTCCGGTGATTGCTAGAAGCTCAGGCCGCATATTGTCTCTCCCAGAGGATGGCTTGCAGATATTCCCTAGCTTATGTAGTCCTCGACAAATGCAAACATGTTTCCATTCTCAGGATTTCGCATGAATGGACCGGCTCCGATGGCGGCGACCGGCTTTGTCATGGCGCTTCCCGACCCGGTTCGCCGCGATCTGCTGGCGCGCGGGCAGGCGCGGTCGTTCGACAAGGGCCAGATCATCCAGCAACGCGGCGATGTGGCCCGCGAATTCTGGTATGTCGAAAGCGGATCGGTGCAGATCGGACGCTATGGCATTGACGGGCGGCTGATCCTGTTTGCCATGCTCGGCGCCGGTGACACATTTGGCGAACTGGCTTTCATGGGAGAGTTTCCGCGCGCGGTGGACGCGATTGCCGGCAGCGATTGCATGCTGATCCGGATTGGCGACCGCGAGCTGCAGAGCCTGATGGACGCCGATCCGGCGGTCACAAGGTTGCTGCTCAAGACCATGGCGCTGACCGTGCAGGAATCGTTCAACCTGATCGAAGCCAGTCGCAACCTGTCGGTGCCGCAAAGGCTGGCGCAGGCGCTGCTGCAACTCTGCGGCGATCAGCAAGACGGGGCTGAGATCATGGTCACCCAGCAGGATCTGGCCGATCTGGTCGGTGTGTCGCGGGTATCACTGGGCAAGGCTCTGACCAGATTGCAGGCGACGGGGATGATCGCGCCGGGCTATGGATTTGTGACGATAAGCGACCGGTCGGGCTTGCAGACATTCTCTGCCGCTTAGCGGAATTGCCGTTCGTCCTGAGCTTGTCGAAGGACCGAAGGGTTGCGATCAGACGAAAGGCGTGGTTCGACAGGCTCACCACGAACGGCATCCTCACCGCAGTGCGAACGGTTCATTCCGGGCTTTCCGGCAGCCAGCGCATCACGCCGCCCTGGAACGGGGTCCACAGACCAGTGCGAATGCCGGCCTGTTGCAGGACATCGCTGGTCCAGTTGTTGCAGGTGTAGAAGGCATCATAATGACCGCGCGACTGGTAGAACAGGTCATCATCGCCATAGCCCGGTGACGGTTGCGAGCGGTAATGATCGTCGAGCACGAAGCGCGCTTCGATCGCGGTCGCGATTTTGCGATATTCCGCTTCGCTGACGATCAGGCGGCGGCGATAATAGGGATAAGCCTGTGGATATTTCAGGTGATAGACGTGGATAAGTACGTCGTCGCTGCCAAAAATTGCGCTGATCGCGTCGTTCGCCCGCAGGTCGGTCCACTGGCGGGTGTGGCGATAGACGCCTTCGTGACCCCAGCCGACCAGGATATGGCTGCCATAAAGCGACGGATCGGTCAGATGTTCGGGCCGGATCAAAGGCGTCCAGTCGTGGACGTCGCTCCAGATCGGCATGATGATGCCGGTGTGCAGGCCATTGGTTTCGATGAACAATTCGATGCCGTCCTCGGGGCTTTGCCAGTGCTGATTGGCGGGCAGCAGACTGCCGGCGAGCGCGGCCAGCAGATAGAGAGCGATCACCGTGCCCAGCGCAAAGACGCCGCGTTTCAACCATTTAAGCGCCGTAGTTGCCATTGAAACCTTTTCTGCTGTAAGATGCCGCCATGCTCAACAGCCCCGAAACCGAAACCCATGTCTATGACAAGCCGCCAGCGCACGCAAATGCGGACTGGACGATTGATCAGGACTGGCAGGCCTATTCCGCCGAGGACCATGAGACCTGGGATATATTGTTCGCACGCCAGCAGAAAATGCTGCCGGGCCGGGCGGCACAGGCGTTTCTCGACGGCATTGATATATTGAAACTGTCGCAGCCGGGTATTCCCGATTTTGACGAGCTCAACCGGATATTGATGGATGCCACCGGCTGGCAGGTGGTGGCGGTGCCCGGTCTGGTGCCGGACGATGTCTTCTTCGACCATCTCGCCAATCGGCGTTTCGTGTCGGGCAATTTCATCCGCCGCCGCGACCAGCTGGATTATCTACAGGAACCGGATATTTTTCACGATGTCTTCGGCCATGTGCCGATGCTCGCCGACCAGAGGTTCGGGGATTATATGGCGGCCTATGGGCGCGGCGGGTTACGGGCGCTGAAATTCGGCACGCTGAAACAGCTGGCGCGGCTTTACTGGTATACCGTGGAATTTGGCCTGATCCAGGAAGCCGACGGCCTGCGCATATATGGCGCGGGCATTGTCTCCAGCTATGGCGAGAGCGTCTTTGCGCTCGATGATCCCAGTCCCAACCGCATATTGTTCGATCTCGAACGGGTCTTGCGCACCGAGTACCGGATCGACGATTATCAGCAGAATTATTTTGTCATCCCCAGTCTCGACGAGCTGCTGCGGGTGACGGTGGAGACGGATTTTAAACCCGTCTATGACCGGATTGCCGCGCTGCCCGACATCAAGATTGCCGAGACTGTCGAGGGTGATGTGGTGCTGACCGAGGGGACGCAGGATTATGCGCGTTCCAAAGCTGGAGAAGCTACGGTCGTTTGATTATGCGTGTACCTGCGCAGGCAGGTACCCATCTCCCGAGATAGCGTTTAAACGGACTGGTCCTGGATGGACCGCTCGGCTTTAGAAAGCTTCCCCGAAGCTTTCGTCGCCTGCGCCCTCCGTAGGAGCACAATCAGCATTCCCCGAAATAATCCGAGGCCAGCGGCGACTTCTTGCGGTGTGGTTTGCGGATCCAGCCGTATTTTTTCGATTTGACCAGGGTCAGGCAGGGCCATTCATTGTCCAGCCGGGAATGTTTCAGGCGATAGCCTTCGCGGACATAGGCGCGGACGACTTCGGCTTTCTGGCGGCTGAGCAATCCGGCGAGCAGCAACACCGTTCCGGCGCCGGATGCGGCGGCGATTTGCGGGGCGAGCGCGACCAGTGGCCCCGCCAGGATATTGGCGATGATCAGATCGAACGGCGCGCGCTGCTTGAGCGCCGGATGGTCGAGGCCATTGCTCTGGACCAGCCGGATCTGGCTGCGGCCATTGCCCAGCCCGATTGCATTTAGTTGGGCATTAGCTTCGGTGACGTCGACCGCCACCGGATCGATATCGCTGGCGATGATTTTTGCGTCGCGCCACAGATGATGGGCGGCAAAGGCGAGCAGGCCGGTGCCGGTGCCGACATCGGCGATATTACGGAACCGGTGACCGGAACGCCTGAGCTGGTCGAGACTTTGCAGACAGCCCATTGTCGTTTCATGATGGCCGGTACCAAAGGCGCGGCCGGCATCGATGCAGATATTGGTCAGCCCGGGATTGTCGGATGGCTGGTCGCTCGACGTATGGACATGGAAGCGGCCGGCCCGCAGCGGCTCGAGGCCCTGCTGGCTGAGTGTCACCCAATCCTCGTTCGGCAGCCGTTCGATGCTGGGCTGGATAGCGGCGTCCCGGGCCGATGGGGACAAGAGCAGGAGATTGTCGATCAGTTCCGGATCAGGCTCTTCCTCGCAATAGACATCGATCATCCATTCATCGGGACGCTTGGCATCCATTTCGCTGGCAACGATGGTCGGCGTCGTATCGGCGGAGCTGACGAACAGATTATCCGCCGCCAGCGCCTGTGCCTCTGCCCTTGTGCAGGGGATCGAGACCTTCCAGGTTTCGCTCATCGGTGGCGCCGCTCAGGCATTGACATTTTCCTGTTCGAGCCGGTCGCTGGCTTCCATCCACCGGGCTTCGGCTTTGTCAAGCTTGTCCTGGGTTTCCGCGCGCAGCTTCATCAACTCGGTCATCGACAGGTCGGCATGTTTCGGTTCTGCGGTTGCCGGATCGAACATCGCGCGGTCAATGGCGGAGACTTCCTCGCCCAGCAGTTTCATTTCCTTGTCGGCGGCGGTGACGGTCTTGCGCAATTCCCCTTGCTGTTTGCGCCGTTCGGCGGCGGCGCGGCGTTCTTCCTTGCGGTTGCCGCCGCTGGCTTTGCCGCCCGATGATCCCGGCTGATTCTTGCCAAGGACGAAATCGGTATAATCCTTGAGCGTGCCGGAAAATTCTTCGGCCTTGCCGCTATCGACCATCACCAGCCGATCGGCGGTGAGTTCGAGCATATGGCGATCATGGCTGACCAGGATGACGGCGCCGCTATATTCGTTAAGCGCGTGCACCAGCGCTTCGCGGGCGTCGACGTCGAGATGGTTTGTCGGCTCATCGAGGATCAGCAGATGCGGTGCATCGCGGGTGATCATCGCCAGCGCCAGACGGGCGCGTTCGCCACCGGAAAGCTTGCCGACCAATATCGTCGCCTTGTCGCCGGAAAAGCCGAAACGGCCGAGCTGTGCGCGGACCGCGCCTGGCGCAGCGCCCTTCATCAGCCGGGTCATATGTTCCAGCGGCGTGTCCGAGGTATCCAGTTCCTCGACCTGATATTGAGTGAAATAGCCGACGGTCAGCTTGCCCGACTTGTTGATCGAACCCTGTTTCGGCTCAAGCTGGCTGGCCAGCAACCGGGCCAGGGTGGTCTTGCCATTGCCGTTGCGGCCGAGCAGCGCGGTCCGGTCGTCGGGGTCGAGCCGCATGTTGAGGCCGGAGAGGATGATATTGTCGCCGTAGCCGACGGACGCGTCATCCAGCGTGATCAGCGGCGGTTTCAGTTCCGCCGGGCTGGGAAAATGAAAGCTCAGCGAGGGATCGTCAATCGCTTCGGCAATCGGCTGCATGCGAGCGAGCGCCTTGACCCGGCTCTGCGCCTGCTTCGCGCTATGCGCCTTGGCGCCCCAGCGGGTAACGTAGGATTGCAGCTTGTCGCGCTGGGCAATCTGCTTTTCGCGCGAGGAAGCGAGCTGCGCCTGCCGCTCGGCCCGCTGTTTCTCGAACGCATCATAGCCGCCGGGATAGAGGGTGGTGGTGCCGTGCTGCAGATGCAGGATATGATCGACCACATTGTTGAGCAAGTCGCGCTCATGGCTGATCACCAAAATGGTCGCCTGATAGCTGGTCAGGAAATTTTCCAGCCATAGAGTCGCTTCGAGATCGAGGTGGTTTGAGGGCTCATCGAGCAGCAGGACTTCGGGCTGCGAGAATAATAGCGCCGCCAGCGCCACCCGCATCCGCCAGCCACCGGAGAAACTGTCCATCGGCTGTTGCTGGGCCGCTTCGTCAAAGCCAAGGCCGATCAGGATCTTCGCCGCGCGCGCCGGAGCGCTATGCGCCTCGATCATGTTCAGCCGTTCGTGGATTTCGCCAATCCGGTGCGGGTCGGCGGCGAACTCTGCCTCTGCCAGCAGTGATGCCCGCTCGACATCAGCTGCGAGCACGGTGTCCAGCGGGCTGTCCTGTCCGGCAGGCGCTTCCTGCGCAATATAGCCAAGCCTTGCATCCTTGGGCATGTCGACGCTGCCGTCATCGGGCTCGAGCATTCCGGCGATAACCTTCATCAAGGTCGACTTGCCCGCGCCATTGCGGCCGATCATGCCGACGCGCGCGCCGGGGGGCAGCGCTGCGGTCGCGCCATCGAGAATCACAGTGCCGCCGAGGCGCACGGTTATATTACTGAAATTAAGCATGGGGGAGCCGTTAGCGGAGCCAGCGCATTAGTGCAAAAGATAGCGTAAAAAACTTCATGCGCAAATGCTGGCTGTTAGACTAGGGTTGACGGGAATGTTGGATTTTCAGGAGTTTGGCTTTGTTTTCAGGTCGCACCTTCGCCTTGCTTTCCGCTACCGCCATGATGTTTGGCACAGCTGTCCACGCGCAATCCGCCGATCAGGCGATCGATATCAGCGCTGACGAAATCACCCGGACGGTCAGAACCATGACCCTCGACCAATTTGAAGGGCGTGCGCCGGGAACCGCCGGCGAAGACAGAACGATCGGATATCTGATAGGGCGATTCGAGGCATTGGGTCTGGAACCCGGCGGTGTCGACGGCAGCTGGACGCAGCCCGTGCCCTTGTTGCACACCGCTTTGGGCAAGCCGGAAACGCTCAATTTCTCGAACAAGGGCAAAAGCACGGCGCTGAATGCCGGCAAAGATATTTATGTGTCGACCTTGCAGCCCAGGGACCGGGCGGTGGTCGACAATGCAGAAATGATATTTGTCGGTTACGGCGTGACCGCGCCCGAACGGGGATGGGATGATTTCAAGGACGTCGATCTGAAGGGCAAGGTTGCGGTCTTTCTGGTCAATGATCCTGATTTTGCCGCCGCTGCCAATGAGACCGTGGCTGGTACATTTGGCGGCCGGGCGATGACCTATTACGGCCGCTGGACCTACAAGTTTGAAGAAGCCTCGCGGCGCGGCGCGGTGGCGGCGCTGATCATTCATGAAACCGAAGCGGCCGGCTATGGCTGGAGTGTGGTTGAAAGCCCGCAGGGTGAAAATTACGGCATTGCCAAGCCAGACGGTGAAATGACCAGTCTGGCTTTGCAAGGATGGATCAGCGGTGACACGGCCAAGACATTATTCGACAACGCCGGACTGGATCTTGCACGTTTGCGGGTTGCAGCGCGGACCAGGGATTTCAAACCAGTGCCGATCGGGGCAAGTTTCTCCGCCACCTATCCGGTGACCCAGGAAGTGGTGAAAAGCCAGAATGTGTTTGGCAAGATTACCGGCAAATCGCGGCCCGACGAAACGATCATCTATGGTGCGCATTGGGATGCCTATGGCGAGGGGCCTCCCGACAAGGATGGCAAAATCTATCGCGCTGGCGCTAATGATGACGCGCTTGGCATTGCCGGGATCATGGAGATTGCCCGCAAGTTCAAATCCATGCCGCAGCCTGACCGGACGATTGTTATCACTGCATGGAGCGCGGAAGAGCGCGGACTGCTCGGTTCCGAAGTCTATGCCCAGGCGCCGATCTACCCGGTCGAAACGACCGTCGCCAATCTGGCGATCGATGTCCTGCAAACCGCCGGCAAGGCGAAGGATGTCATATTGGTTGGCAAGGGGCAGGGGACATTGGAAGACGATCTGGCAAAATTTGCCAAATTGCAGGGGCGTGTGGTTACCGAAGAAAGCCTGCCCGAACGCGGTCTGTTCTTCCGCGCCGACCATTTCTCTCTCGCCAAACGCGGCGTACCGGTGCTGCTGATGATGAGCCTGGCTGGCGCGTCCGATCTGGTGGAGGGTGGAAAGCTTGCGGGTCAAAAGTGGATCGATGATTATACCGGCAATTGCTATCACGCGGCCTGTGATGCCTGGTCGCCGGATTGGGACCTGACCGGGGCGGTGCAGGATATCAATGTGATGTTCGATATCGGCAACAGCTTTGCCTATTCGGACAAATGGCCGGAATGGAAAGATGGTTCCGAATTCAAGAAAATACGCGATGCGAGCGCTGAAGCCCGTCGGTAAAAGGGACTTTGACCCGGTTTGTGGGCCAGCTTATGGGGCATTACGTATAGGTTATCGCCATCACTACTCTAACTGACGTCGGCTAGCATAGTGATGGACACCGGAATGCACGACGGGACATTATATTGGCAATGCTGACGGATTTCTCTGGCGACTGGCTGATTTACCGCGACCTTGCGATCGCATTGGCCGCGGGCTTGCTGATCGGGGTGGAACGCGGATGGACGATGCGCGACCAGCACCGGGGGGCGCGGGTTGCCGGGATTCGTACATTTGGTCTGATCGCCGGCCTGGGCGGTCTGGTGGCGCTGATTGCGCAAAGCCTCAGCCTGGTCATCGCCGCCATCTTGCTGACTGCTGTAGTCACCATGTTGTCGGTCAGCCATTTCAAGGCGATCCATGATCCGGACGGACGGAGCATCACCAATTTCGTGGTCTCGCTACTGACGCTCTGTCTCGGTCTGCTGGCGGGGAGCGACTATCCGGCGGTGGCGATGGCGGGTGCGGCGATTGTGACCGGGCTGCTGTCGATGCGATCCGAACTCCATGGCCTGATGCGCAAACTGGGGCCGGTCGATATCAACGTGATGATGCGTTTTGCGCTCATCGCTCTTGCCGTGCTGCCATTTCTGCCGGACCGCGATTTCGGGCCTTATGATGCGTTTAATCTGCAACAATTATGGTTTGTCGTCATCCTGGTCACCGGCCTGTCCTTTGCCGGCTATGTCGCCAACCGGATATTTGGCGAGGCCCACGGGACGGTCGTCACGGCGGTGATTGGCGGCGCTTATAGTTCGACCGCGGTAACCGCATCGCTGGCCCAGAGATTGCGCAGCGAAGAGAGCAATATTCGTACGCTGTCCGCCGGTATCGCGCTGGCATCTTCGGTGATGTATGTCCGGGTGCTGTTGCTGACTTTTGTACTCGCGAACTTTGCCTTCATTCCGCTGGCGATGATCCTGGCACCGGCCGCTCTGGTCGCCGCGATCATCGGTTTGCTGCTGCTGCGCCGGAGCGGGGCGGCCACGACAGACGAGAGCGTGAAAACGCGCAACCCGATACGCTTGCTCCCGGCTTTCTTCTTTGCCCTGACGGTTGCCGCCATGTCATTGGCGGCGCGCTGGGCGGAAGCCAAATTCGGCAGCAGCGGGATCGCCTATCTGGTATTGATCATGGGGTCGCTGGACGTCGACGCGGCGATCATCACACTCGGGGCGCTGCCGACGGACACAATATTGTCGAATCTTGCCGGTTTCGTGCTGGCGATGACGGTATTGGCCAATATGATTTTCAAGGCCGGCGTGGCGGGCTTCACCGGTGGCTGGAAAAATGGCCGGTCGGCGGTAGCGGCATTGCTGGCGAGCAGTATCGTGCTGGCGATCGCCGGACTGTGGAGTTTCGTGGCGCTCGATATCCGCTTCTAGCCAGCCTGATTGCAGCTAGGCTTTCGTTGCCAGCCAGATCGTGTGTTTGGCGCCTTTGCCATTGCTGCGTGCCGGGACGGTTTTTACCTCAACCGCGAAGCCGGACTTATGCAGGCGCGAAGTGAATCTGGTATCGCCCTCGCTCGACCAGACCGCCAATATGCCGTTGGCACGCAGCGCCTTCCTGGCCGCAGCCAGACCCGCCATGCTGTAAAGCCGGTCATTGGCTTCATGGGTCAGGCCATCCGGACCATTGTCGACATCGAGCAAAATGGCATCATGGTCGCGGTCTGCCTTGCCGATGACATCGCACACATCGCCGACCGTGACGGTCACGCGGCTATCGTCGAGACATTTCTGCGATAGCGCCGCCATTGGCTCGCGGGCCCATTGGACGATGGCGGGAATCAGCTCAACCACTTCAACATGCGCCTGCGGCGGCAAAACCGACAGAGCCGCGCGCAAGGTAAATCCCATGCCGTAGCCGCCGATCAAAATGCGGGGATTTTTCACCGCCAGACGCTCGCAGCTGAGGGTGGCCAGCGCTTCTTCCGATCCGCTGAGCCGGCTGTTCATCAGTTCGATGCGGCCGAGCATGATCGAATATTCGTCCGCGCCTTTCAGTTCGCGGCGGAACAGGCGCAATTCGCCGCCGCCGGGGATGGGGGCGCTATCCAGCAGTTCGCGGGCGATCATCTGACGAAACTGGCGCCATTGGCGTCGAGTATCGCGCCGGTCATGCTTGGCGGGGCATCGAGCGCGCAATAGCGGGCGATCGAGGCGATTTCCTCTGGCTGGGCGACCCGGCCGAGCGGGATGTCGGCGAGCAATTTGTCGCCGCCACGGCTGGCCAGATAATCTTCCGCCATGCCGGTCATGGTGAAGCCGGGACATATGGCAAAGGCCAATATCTCGTCTCTGGCATAGCCCCGCGCAATCGTCTTGGTCATCGCCACCATGCCGGCTTTCGACGCGGCATAATGCCAGTGATCGGGACTGTCCCCGCGATAGGCGGCGCGGCTGGCGATATTGACGATTCGCCCCGGCTGATGACGCTGCTGAAAATGCAGCACCGCGAGGCGGCACAGTTCGGCGGAGGCCGTCAGATTGATGGTCATGGTCCGGTTCCAGCTTTCCAGCCAGTCATCGGCGGCGATCGGATTGGGCTCGAACAGGCCGGCATTGTTGATCAGCACATCGATCCGCCCGTCAAGCCGGTCGAGTGCCTGTTGCCAAAGTGCGGACGCCGCGCCAGCTTGCGAAAAATCGGCAGCGATCAGGCCGTCTTCGCCGGATGTGCTTTGACCAACTACCGTTATCATGTCCTGATCCAGTGATTCGAATATCGCCTTGCCAATGCCGCGGCTGGCGCCGGTTACCAATATATGTGTCTTTGCTTTGCTCATGTCCGATTGACTAGAACGACAATGCCGCCGCGTCCATGGATGTTGCAAATTTCATGAATTGCATCACCTTCGCACAAGTTTGCACGAATAAATTATCCAAATCGAGTGCATCTGGTTTGCATGATACGCGGTTTTCGCTAAGGGAATGGTTCGATTTCAAAGACTCCGGCATGTCCCGGGGAGATTGTTCAGGGGAAGACCATGGCCGGCGAATCAGGTTCAGCATCGAACAGACCGCTTTCACCGCATCTGCAAGTGTATAAATGGGGGCCGCATATGCTGGTGTCCATATTGCACCGGGCGACCGGGGACGGCATGGCTCTGGTTGGCGTGCCGCTGCTGGTCTGGTGGCTCTATGCCATTTCCGCCGGTCCGGAGAGCTACGACTATTTCCTCAGCTGGTTCGACTGGTTTTATATCGGTTATATTGTCCTGGTCGGCATGAGCTTCGCCTTTTTCGAGCATATGTATTCCGGACTGCGCCATTTCGTGATGGATGCCGGCGCCGGCTATGAACTGCAGACCAACAGAATGTGGTCAATCGCCGTGCCTTTGGCAGCGATCATCACCACCGGCGCGATGTGGCTCTACATTGCTTCCAAGAATATTTTATAGGTTAGGAATCGGAACATGGGTTCAGGAACCAATATCGGCCGGGTACGCGGCCTCGGATCGGCGCAAGAAGGCGCGCATCACTGGATAGTGCAGCGGGTGACCGCAGTCAGCAATTTGCTGCTGGTGCTGTGGCTGGTATTCTCGTTGATCCGGCTGCCGCAATTTGAACATGGATTGATGGTCGAATGGTTGTCCTCACCATTGGTGGCGGTACCGATGATGTTGATGCTAGTCAGCATCTTCTGGCATTTGCGCATCGGCCTGCAGGTGTTGATCGAGGATTATGTTCCGGATCATGGCGTCAAGTTCGGCCTGATCGTCCTGCTTAACTTTTTCGCCATTGGCGGCGCGGCACTGGGTATTTTCTCGGTCGCGAAAATAGCGTTTACCGGAGTGGTAGCATGAAGACCGAAGAATCCACCCAGCCTGCCTACAAGATCATTGATCACACCTATGACGTCGTCGTCGTCGGCGCTGGCGGCTCCGGCCTGCGCGCCACCATGGGGGCAGCGGAATCGGGCCTGAAAACGGCCTGTATCACCAAGGTTTTCCCGACTCGTTCGCACACGGTTGCGGCGCAGGGCGGTATCGCCGCCTCGCTGGGCAACAACACGCCCGATCACTGGCAATGGCATATGTATGACACGGTCAAGGGCTCCGACTGGCTCGGCGACCAGGACGCGATCGAATATCTGGTGCGCGAAGCACCGGAAGCTGTGTACGAACTGGAACATGCCGGTGTGCCCTTCTCGCGCAACGACGACGGCACCATCTATCAGCGGCCGTTTGGCGGCCATATGCAGAATATGGGCGAGGGGCCTCCGGTCCAGCGCACCTGTGCCGCGGCTGACCGGACCGGTCATGCGATGCTGCACGCGCTCTATCAGCAGAGCCTGAAATATGACGCGGATTTCTTCATCGAATATTTCGCCATCGACCTGATCATGGAAGACGGCGAATGCCGGGGCGTGATCGCGCTTTGTCTGGAAGACGGTTCGATTCACCGCTTCCGCAGCCATGCCGTGGTGCTGGCCACCGGCGGTGCCGGACGCTGCTATTTCAGCGCGACTTCCGCCCACACCTGCACCGGTGACGGCGGCGGCATGGTGCTGCGCGCGGGCCTGCCATTGCAGGATATGGAATTTATCCAGTTCCACCCGACCGGCATTTACGGCGCCGGCGTGCTGATCACCGAAGGCGCGCGCGGCGAGGGGGGCTATCTGACCAACAGCGAAGGCGAGCGTTTCATGGAACGCTATGCGCCAAGCGCCAAGGATCTCGCCAGCCGCGATGTGGTTTCGCGCTGCATGGCCACCGAAATCCGCGAAGGGCGCGGTGTCGGGCCGGAGAAGGATCATATCTATCTCCACCTCGACCATATCGCGCCCGAAGTGCTGGCCGAACGGCTGCCGGGGATCACCGAAACCGGCAAGATTTTCGCCGGCGTCGACCTGACCCGCGAAGCGCTGCCGGTGGTGCCGACGGTCCATTATAATATGGGCGGCATACCCTGCAACTATCATGGCGAAGTGATCAATCCGACCAAGGATGATCCCGACGCGATCGTACCGGGCCTTTACTCTGTCGGCGAAGCAGCCTGCGTTTCCGTGCACGGCGCCAACCGTCTCGGTTCCAACTCGCTGATCGATCTGGTGGTCTTTGGCCGCGCAACCGGTCTGCGGCTCAAGGAGAAGCTGGTACCGAACGCGTCGCACAAGCCGCTGCCAGCCGATTCTGCCGATCTCGCGCTGGAACGTCTCGACCATTTCCGCAATGCCAAGGGTTCGATTCCGACCGCGCAGCTGCGCGTGGAAATGCAGAAAACCATGCAGAAGCACGCCGCCGTGTTTCGCGATAACAAGCTGCTCGGCGAAGGCGTTGAAGCAATGGACAAGGTCAATGCCAAGCTAACCGATATCGGCGTCACCGATCGCTCGCTGATCTGGAATACCGATCTGATCGAAACGCTCGAGCTCGACAATCTGATGAGCCAGGCGATGGTAACGATGAAAAGTGCTGCCAACCGCAAGGAAAGCCGCGGCGCGCATATGCAGGAAGATTATCCCGATCGCGACGACAAGCAATGGATGAAGCACACCACCTCGACCTTTGAAGGCTGGGGCGGCAAGGGCGGCAAGGTCGTGATCGATTATCGCCCGGTCCATGATTATACGCTGACCGACGAAGCGGAATATGTGAAACCGAAGAAGCGGGTTTATTGATTCCGGCTAGAGATTGAACAACTGCCGTTGACTGTTGTCGCCCCAGCGCAGGCTGGGGCCTAAACCGAACGCGAATGAAGGAAGGCTGCGTCCTCATTTTACCATTGGTTTGGGTGCCAGCCTGCGCTGGCACGACGGGTTGCTGGTTCGATGGGTCAGGCTCGCCAGATCATCTCCGTCACCCCAGCGCAGGCTGGGGCCTAACCCGAACGCGAATGAGGGAAGGCTGGTTCCTCATTTTACCATTGGTTTGGATGCCAGCCTGCGCTGGCACGACGTACACACCCACCGACGGGCTAGGCGTTCAAATCATCCCATAAATCGCGCCACTCCGGGTTGGCTTTGATAATCAGATCGGTTTTCCAGCGGCGTTTCCACGCTTTCATGGCTTTCTCGCGCGCTATCGCTTCATAAGGAGTTGCGTAGTCTTCGATGTAAACCAGGCGATATAGGCCATTTTCGCGACAGAAATCAGAACCGGTGCCGTTCTTGTGCTGGAATATCCGCGCGGGAAGACTGGTGGTCATGCCAATGTAGAGTGTGCCAAAGGGCTGGTTGGTCATGATGTAGACATAGGCGCGTTTCATCCGATTGTGCGTAAGGTGAGATCGGTTTGGGTGCCAGCCTTCGCTGGCATGACGGGCAGGAACTGTTAAATATTTGTTCCAAAACCTTTCAATCACTTTCACCGGCTTGCCAATCCCGATAGAAGCAACCCGATGATCGCTCCGATGCTCCCCTCTTTCCTGCTCGTCGTTCTGCTGGTCGAACTGACTCCCGGTCCGAACATGGGCTGGCTGGCGTTGCTCAGTGCCAGCGAGGGCCGGCGGGCGGGCTTTGCTGCTACCGCCGGGATTGGTCTGGGGCTGGCGATTGTTGCGGCCGCATCGGCCTTGGGACTGGCGCAACTGGCCCATGCTTCGCCGCTGATTTTCAACATGCTGCGCTATGCCGGAGCGGCGTTTCTGCTCTGGCTGGCGTGGGAGGCCTGGGTCGGTGAGCGAGAAGTATCTCCGGCGGCGTTTCGCAAGAACGGCACGGAGGCAAAGCATTTTCGGCGCGGCCTGATCATCAATCTGCTCAATCCCAAGGCTGCCTTGTTCTTCATTGCCGTGCTGCCGGTTCATATTGTCGCAGATCAGCCGGTTGCGATGCAAACGCTGCAGCTATCGATTGCCTATCTCGCGATCGCCACGTCGATCCATATCATCATCGTCCTGCTCGCGGGCCGGGCTCATGGCTGGCTCAGCACCGGGCCCTACGCAAGATTGGTGCGGCGGGGATTTGCGGTGATGCTGGCCGCCATCGCCTTGTGGTTTTTTGTCGGTACGTTCGGATAGCAATTGCTGGCCGATCGAAAAGGCTGGAAGATGTTCCGGGAGGTTTTAAGGCCGGGCGGGTGCCTTGCATCCCTTTTGCAGGCCGACGCCTTTCAGGAAGCCGCGCCGGACGGTGCCGGCATAGACGGCCTCGTTATAGCGCCGCCGCTCGGCATTGGCACCGGTAACCTCGCCGATTATGCTGCCGAACGGAATGATCGAACCAATCGCGCTGCCTGCCACCCGGGCCGCGGTTGCTTCGCGCTTCTTGCCGAGGCTCTTGCTCACGCGTTCGTTGACATCCGGACCCAGAACATCATTGAGATCCCTGACTTCTGCCATGATTGCGGCACATCTGCTCAATCCGCTGAGCGAATAAGGCTCATCCTGAATATCTATCAGCTTCTGGGGTACTTCCTTGCCGTCAAACGGTTCGGTGACCTTGTTGCCCGCAGATTCCAGCGTGGAGTCCTCTTGTGCGCCCAGTTGCGCGAGTGCAGCGGTCCCGACCATGAGAGCGAGCAATAAAGTGCCGCCCAAGCGTATCATTTTCATCATTTCGATCCTCTGAGCGCGCCGGTTATCGTAAACGAAGATTGTCCCGGTTCAATTGATCAACCGCGGTGACGCCCATCAGTTTCATATCACGTTCAATCTCGGCTTGCAGCAAAGAAAGGATTCGCTCAACTCCGGGCTGCCCGGCAGCGGCGAGGGCATAGAGATAGAGCCGCCCGCCCGAGCAGGCCTTGGCGCCGACGCTGAGCGCCTTGAGCACATGGCTGCCGCGAGTGATGCCGCCATCGCAAATCACGTCGAGCTTGTCGCCCACTGCATCGCAAATTTCGGCGAGCTGGTCGAAAGGCGCGCGGCTGCCATCCAGTTGCCGCCCGCCATGATTGGACACCATGATCGCGGTTGCGCCGATATCGACCGCGCGCCTGGCATCGGCAACCGACATGATGCCTTTCAGGCAAAACTCGCCGCCCCAGTCCTTGGCAATCTCCTCGGCCATCGCCCAGTCGAGCGACTGGTCGAGCATATTGGTGAAATAGTCGGCGACCGAATTGGGCACGCTGCTGCCTTCCGACACATGATCCTTCAGGTTGGACAGCTCGAACTTCTCGCGGAACATGTAGTTCAGGCCCCAGGCGGGTTTCGCCGCATAGCTCCAGAAGCTGGTCGGGGTGATCCGGGGCGGGCTGGTGAAGCCCGACCGCAGGCAGCGCTCGCGATTGCCACCGACAATCGTATCCACCGTGAGCGTCAGCGCGTCGAATTTTGCTGCCTTGCAGCGCTCGACCATCGACCGGTTGAGATCCTTGTCCTTGTGAACGTAGAGCTGGAACATTTTTGGCGTGCTGATGCTCGAGCCAATTTCTTCGATGCTCACCGTGGCCAGCGAGGAAATGCCGAAAAAGGTTCCGAATTTTTCTGCTGCCCGGGCAACGGCGCGCTCGCCCTGCCAGTGGAACAGGCGCTGCAGGGCGGTGGGGGAGAGGAACAGCGGCATCGCCAGCTTCTGTCCCATCACCGTCGTGCTCATGTCGATATGCTCGACACCGGTTAGAACATTGGGCACCAGATCGCAGCGTTCATAGGCCTCGGTGTTGCGCCGCCTCGTCACCTCGTCGTCTGCCGCGCCGTCGATATAGTCGAATATCGGAAAGGGCAGGCGTTTCCTGGCGAGCGCGCGGAAGTCGTTTACGTTGTGGCAATCCGAGATATTCATAATAGTCTTTCGGTTCGGCGTGGCTGCGCCCCTGCGTTTCGCAGCTTGTCCAGTGATCAGGCATCGAGTCTAGACGAACGCACGCGTCCCGCAAGCCACCTTTGTCGTGCGGGCAGGAGCGACGCTCCTCTAGTTTATACGGCCCCTCTGGCAAAACTATCGCACGCAGCCGGATCTCCGGTCTGCAGGCCCTTGCGCAGCCAGGCCATGCGCTGTTCGGAACTGCCATGGGTGAACATGCTTTCGACCGGCCGCTGGCCAGCGCCGCGCATCAATGTATCATCGCCGATCGCGTGGGCTGCGTTCAACCCTTCCTCGACATCACCGGGTTCCATCCGGTCGGCATTTTGCGCCGCCCAGGCCCCGGCGTAGCAATCCGCCTGCAATTCCATCCGGACTTGCAGCGCATTGCCTTCGGCCTTGCTCGCGGTGCGCTGGGCCTTGCTCACCTGGTCGGCGACACCGGCCAGATTCTGAATATGGTGGCCGACCTCATGCGCAATCACATAGGCCTGAGCAAAATCGCCCTTGGCGCCCAGGCGGGTCGACATTTCGCGAAAGAAACTGGTGTCGAGATAGACCCCCTGATCCGCCGGACAATAGAAAGGCCCCATCGCCGCCTGCGCTGTGCCGCAGCCTGAATCTCCCGTCTGGTCATAAAAGGTGAGGGTGGCCGGACGATAGCGTTCTCCCTGCTGCTGGAACAATTTCCCCCATGTCTGTTCGGTGGAAGCCAGCACCTGGCAGGCAAAAAGTTCTTCCTGCGTATCACAGGCGACATTGGTGCCAGAACTCTGTGACTGGAATCCGCCATCGCCGGTTCCGTCGGCCAGTTGCAGCCCGCCGCCGCTAAAATACATAAAGGCGAGCACAGCCCCGGCAACCAGCAAGATCGTGCCGCAACCCATTTTCCGGCCCAGCAACATCGGCAGGAAACTGAGCAACAGGCCAAGACCTCCGCCACCACCGCCGCCAAAACCCCGGCCGCCACCGCGGCCCTGATCACGAACATTCTTGCTGGGGTCCAGATCGTCCAGGCGCATATTTGTCTCCTCGTCGATTCGCAATTCGCCTGATTCATGAAAAAGCGCAAGTAGCGCTGATTTCTTTTACAAAAGCATTGCAGTCCGGTGCGACAGTTTTAAGGTCGCCGCAAAGGAGAATATGCATGTTTCTAAAGGGCAAGACGGCGCTGATTACGGGTAGCACATCGGGTATTGGCGGCGGTTACGCGAAAGCGCTAGCGGCGGAAGGCGCGGCGGTGATGATCAACGGCTTCGGCGATGCGGGCGAGATTGAAACGCTGCGCCAGGAACTGGAATCGCTGAGCGGTGCCAAGGCGGCCTATAGCAATGCCGACATGACCAAGCCGGAAGAAATACGGAAAATGTGCAGCGATTGCGCCGAACAACTGGGCGCGGTCGACATATTGATCAACAATGCCGGTATCCAGTTTGTCGCCCCCGTCGATGAATTTCCCGAGGACAAATGGAACGCGGTGATGGACATCATCATGAACAGCGCCTTCCACACCACCAAGGCGGTATTGCCGGGGATGAAGGCAAAGGGCTGGGGCCGGATCATCAACACCGGATCGATGCACAGCAAGGTCGCAAGTCCTTATAAGTCGGCCTATAATGCGGCGAAGCACGGGCTTGACGGGTTCGGCAAGACCGTCGCTCTGGAAGTGGCGACGCAGGGGATAACGGTCAACACCATCTCGCCGGGCTATACCTGGACGCCGCTGGTCGAGGGACAGATACCCAATTCCATGGAAGTGCGGGGACTGACCCGTGACCAGGTGATCAATGACGTGCTGCTGGCGCCTCAGCCGACCAAGGAATTTGTCCAGATCGAGCAGATCGCCGCGCTGGCGATTTTCCTGTGCAAGGATGAGGCGCGGTCGATTACCGGCGCGAATATCTCGATCGACGGGGGCTGGACGGCGCAGTGATCTGCGGCTGCTATTTTGCAGGAGCGCGTGTGACGGGATGATCGTGCCAGCGGCAAAATGAAATTTTGCGACTGACAAGCGTTGCTGATCGGATTAGTCAGGGACACAAAGCAATATTGGGGATGATGATCCGGAAATTTATGAAATTCACTTTGCTGGCGGCGGCGTCGGTCCTGGCGGTCTCTCCGGCGCAGGCAGACGGCCTGAACGACGCGATCGCGGCCGACATGCCTTCGCTGATGGCCATCTACCGCGATCTGCACAGCAATCCCGAACTGAGCGGTGAGGAAGTCCGCACCGCCGCGAAACTGGCCGCCGAGGCCCGGCGTCTCGGCTTCACCGTGACCGAAAAAGTCGGCGGTACCGGCGTGGTGGCGGTTATGAAAAATGGCGAGGGACCAACGGTCATGCTGCGCGCTGATATGGACGGCTTGCCGCTCGAGGAAAAAACCGGGCTGCCCTTTGCGTCAAAGGTGCAGGCAAAAACCCGCCAGGGTAATGATACGTTCGTGATGCACGCCTGCGGCCATGATACGCATATGACTGGTTGGGTGGCTGCGGCCCGGCAACTGACCGCGCGCAAGGATGAATGGTCTGGAACTCTGGTGATGATCCTGCAGCCGGCCGAGGAAACCGGCGAGGGCGCTCTGGCGATGCTCGAGGACGGATTATATACAAGATTTCCGAAGCCTGACTATGCGCTGGCCTTTCACGATGCCGCCGGTGCGCCGGCGGGATATATCGGATATACGCCGGGCTTCGCTCTGGCCAATGTCGATAGCGTCGATATCCAGGTGAAGGGCGTTGGCGGTCATGGGGCCTATCCGCACACGACCAAGGACCCGGTCGTGCTGGCCAGCCGCATTGTCGGCGCCTTGCAGACGCTGGTAAGCCGGGAAATTGATCCGCAGGATCCAGCGGTCGTCACCGTCGGCAGTTTTCAGGCGGGTTCCAAACATAATATCATTTCCGACGAAGCGCTGCTGCTAATCACGGTGCGCAGCTATGGCGATGAAACGCGGGCTAAACTGCTCGACGGGATCAAGCGGATCGCGCGCGGCGAGGCGATTGCCGCCGGCATGCCGGAGGACCATATGCCGGTCGTAACGGTGCGCGATGCGGAATATACCCCAGCCACCTATAATAGTCCGGAATTCACGCTGGAAATGGCGAAGCTGTTTGAAGCGCGTTTTGGCAAGGACCGCGTCGTGCAGTCGAAACCGGTGATGGGCGGCGAGGATTTCAGCCGCTTTCGCCGCGCCGATGAAAATATCAACAGCATGATTTTCTGGGTCGGCGGTGTACCGATGGCGGAATATCAGGCGTCGCTGACCGAAGGCACGAAGCTGCCGTCGCTGCACAGTTCGTCCTGGGCGCCCGATGCAGAAAAAGTGATCATGGCCGGTGCCGAGGCGCTGACCGCGGCGACCTTGCAGATCATGAAGAAATAAATGGGGTGGCGGGGTTTGCTGTTTGCGACTCTGGTCTTGCCGGGAACGGCAATGGCCGACCCGCAGGCTTCCGAGACGGACCCGTCCTATTTCGAGGGGCGCTGGACGTTTCTCGATGAAAACTGCAAGGCTCCAACCAACTGGACGATGATGTCCGGCGGGAATTTTGTCTCCGAGGATCTGATCGGCAACTGGACCTGGGAGGAGGGCGAGCTGGTGTTGAGGCTCGACGATCTTGCCATTGACGAGGATACCGGCGAGGCGGGCGGGCGTTTTCGGATGGATGGGCCGGTGACGATCGTCGATCAGGACCGATTTGATTTCACCATCGCGCCCGACCTCTATCAGCTGCAGCGTTGCCCCTGATGAATGATCGTTATTGCGAATAAGTCGCAATATATTGATCGATTATTCCGATCGTCAAGGATCAAAAAATTCGATGGAGTGCGGTCCCGCGCACGGGTAACCTTAAAACAATCCGATTCTTAAAGTCGGTAGACATTTCATTCACGCCAATAGGAGAAGACTATGGGACTTGCTGGAAGCAAAACCGAACAAAATCTGAAAGACGCATTTGCCGGGGAAAGCCAGGCCAACCGTCGTTATCTTTATTTCGCCCAGAAAGCCGACATTGAAGGCTATAATGATGTTGCGGCCGTTTTCCGGTCGACGGCAGAAGGTGAAACCGGCCACGCCCATGGTCATCTCGAATTTCTCGAAGAAGTTGGCGATCCGGCAACCGGCGAACCGATCGGCCCGACAGCCGACAATCTGAAATCGGCAATTGCGGGCGAAACCCACGAATATACCGATATGTATCCGGGCATGGCGAAATCTGCCCGCGAAGAAGGTTTTGACGAAATTGCCGACTGGTTCGAAACGCTTGCAAAAGCGGAAAAGAGCCACGCTGGCAAATTCCAGAAAACTCTGGAATCGATGGACGCTTAATAGTTTTCATCCAACGGATTGTGTCGTCGCCACCTCCCTCCTCCCAAAGGGCGGCGGCACGATCCGTTCACTTGTAGTTTCCGCTCCAGGGCGACAGGGAGCATAGCATGACAGAAGGCAGTTTGGGCGCGCCGACGCGGCATCCGATAGCGTGGCAGGAGGAATCCTACTATGATGAGGAAGCCCTGGATCAGGAACTGCGCCGCGTCTTTGACATTTGCCATGGCTGCCGCCGTTGCTTCAACCTGTGCGACAGCTTTCCGCAACTGTTCGACATGATCGACGAAAGTCCCAATGAGGAAGTCGAGGATCTGAGCGCTGGCGATATCAAGAATGTCGTCGATGCCTGCACGTTGTGTGACATGTGCTTCATGGTCAAATGCCCCTATGTGCCGCCGCATGAATTTGATCTCGATTTCCCGCACCTGATGCTGCGCCACCGGGCGGTCGAGAACCGCAAGGGCAAGACCGGATTTGTCGACAAGCAGCTTGCCGAAATGGATCGCAATGCCGTGCTGGCGGGGACGGTCTCGGGCCTTACCAATTGGGCGACAAAGCAGGAAAACGGACTGACCCGCGGCTTGTTGGAGAGTGTCGCCGGTATCGACAAGCGCGCCCATCTGCCGAAATTTGAAGATGTGCCGCTGACCTATCAACATGTCGGCCACGGTCCGGTTGCCAATAGCGATGCACCGGCTTTCGGTCGCAAGGCGGCGATCTACGCAACCTGTTATGGCAATTTCAACGACCAGACCGCGGGCAAGGCAGCGCTCGATGTTCTTTCCCACAATGGCGTCCAGACCCGGGTTGAATATCCCGCCTGCTGCGGCATGCCGAAACTGGAAAATGGCGATCTGCCAGCGGTGGCAGCGTCGGCAGAAGAAGTCGCGGCCTATTTCGAGCCGATCATCGACGAAGGCTATGACATTGTCGCGCTGACCCCAAGCTGTGCGTTGATGATGAAATTCGAATGGCCGCTTATCCTGCCGGACAATGAGGCGGTGAAAAAACTGGCCAAGGCCACCCGCGATCTTAGCGAATATGTCGTCGAGATTGCCAAGGACAAGGGCCTGGTCGAGATCAAGCCGATGAATGCCAGGATCGGCATTCACTTTGCCTGCCACAGCCGAGCCCAGAATATGGGGCCAAAGGCGATGGAAATGCTGAAGCTGATTCCGGAAACGACGGCGACTATTACCGAACGCTGTTCCGGCCACGGCGGCAAATGGGGAATTTTCAAGGAAAATTTCGACAAGGCGGTCAAGGTCGGTCGCCCGGCTGCGCGCGCGGTCGCGAAAGGTGCTCCGGACTATATGGTCAGCGAATGCCCGCTGGCCGGACCGCATCTCAAGCAGATCATGGAAAGCGGTGGTCAGGCAGACGTGCCAGAGCGGATCGGACACCCGATCGAACTGCTCGCCAAGGCCTACGGATTTTGATGGCGAACCAAATTTAGACGGCTGCTTTTGCCGGAAGTACGAACCATATTTTGAGGATCAACAATGCCCCGCGATACACATGAAATCACCAGAGATGATATTATCTCGCTTCAGGACTATGAGTCGATCCGCACGGAAAAGCGGCAGGAATCAATCCTGCGCAAGAAATTCCGGCGGATTGCGATCGGCCCCTATGCGACGATCCAGTTTGAAAGCTGGGAAAGCATGTGGCTGCAAATCCAGGAAATGCTCCGCATTGAAAAAGGTGGCGACGAGCAGCTGACCGATGAACTGGCCGCCTATAATCCGATGGTACCGAACGGATCGGAATTTACCGGTACGTTGATGTTTGAAATTGACGAGGAAGAACGCCGCACGGCTTTCCTGAAGACGCTGGGCGGCGTTGACCGGCATATTCACCTGATCATCGGTGATCAGAAAGTAACGGCGGAGCCGGAGCAGGATATCGACCGCACCCGCGCGGATGGCAAGGCCAGTGCGGTGCAATTTGTCCATTTCCCGCTGACCAGCGAACAGGCGGCGATCTGGAAGAGCATGGAAGGGCAGGTGATGGTCCAGATCGACCACCCCAATTATGGCCATGCCGCGATCATCAGCGACGAATGCCGCCGCGATATGGCCCGGGACCTCGACTAGTAGTCCGACGAGCGTCTGGGTTTTGATTCAAGCGGATTTTCGATACTGCCTGGCGCGCCTGGTCGGGGATTGTTTGCAGCGGGCTGATTTCCGCCGCTGACATAAGATCGGCTCTTTGACCCGCTATCGGTTGCTGGTACCAGACGATTGGCACTGGAATCTTCGTCCCCGGACTCTTCATTGCCCGGGCTGTCGGTAACCGTCATCGGTTCTCCGAAGACAAAAGTGTCGTCGTCTGCTGTCTCATCCTCATCATAGTCCCAGCTGACATCTGATGTCTGGACAGCAGGTTCGACCGTTTCCTGCACCTGTTCCTTGACTGGTTCCACTTTGGATGGCTCGTCCGACGGCGTCAAGATATAGATCAGCAGCCCGGTGGACGCGACAAACAGGATCGATTCTTTGAGCATAGCGGAGCACCAGTTTCTTTCAAATTCCCGACCGGAAATAGACTGGTGCGGTTAAGAAATATTTACCCTCTGGAACCCGGCCAGGAACCGATGGTTCGCCGATATCATTCGATTGGAGGTTCGTCGGTTGGTCCGCATCTTGTAAACAAACTCAATTCGACTTGAATTTCTGTAAATAAATTTACATAGCTGCTACATGACCAATCAGAAACTTTTTGCCGGTGCGGCGATCAAACGGCTTCGCCGCAGCGCCGCGATGACTCAGGTCGCTCTGGCCGAGGCGCTGGATATTTCGCCAAGCTATCTCAATCTTATCGAGCGCAACCAGCGGCCGTTGAGTGCTCGTTTGATGCTGCTGCTGGCAGAAAGGTTCGACTTTGATCCGAGGCAATTGATCGCGGCAGAACCCGGTGGCGGGATTGATGCGATCCGGCAGCGACTGGCCGACCCGATGTTTGAAGACCTGTCCATCGATCGCTCGGAACTGGAAGAATGGCTGATCGCGTCGCCCCATACGGCGGAAGCTTTTGTACGCCTTTTTGACAATCGCAAGACTGGCGGTGAAACAGGGGAAAGCAACGCGCCCGATCCGATTCAGGCGGTCCGCCGGGAAATCGAGCGCTGGCGCAACCATTTTGCTGATCTCGATAGCATGGCCGAGCAACTTGCCGATGAACTGCGACTTGGTGCCGGCGATCTCTATGGTGCGATAACGGAAAGGCTCCGGGTCAAACATCAGTTGATGATCCGGATTCTGCCGGAAACCGTGCTCTCCGACAAGCTGCGCCGGCTTGATCTCCACGCCCGGCAGCTGCAGCTTTCGGAAATGCTCGATCCGGCTTCTCGCACGTTCCAGGCGGCGCTGCTGCTTGGCCAGATCGAGGCGAAGGGAGAAATTGATGCGCTGGCATCGGGCGGGAATTTTACCGACCGTGCCGCCGAAAAATTGTTCCGCCGCCACTTGTCCGGCTATTTTGCCGCCGCATTGATGATGCCATATGAACGGTTTTTGAAAGCCTGCGAGCAAAGCGGCTATCGTATCCAGCTACTCCAGCGCCGTTTCGGTGCCGGTTTTGAACAGGTTGCCCATCGGCTGACGACTTTGCAGCGAGTCGGATCGCGGGGCTTGCCGTTTTTCATGGTTCGAATCGATCGCTCCGGCATGATCTCCAAACGCTATGCCGGCGCAAGTAATGCCCCGCTGGTAGAAAGCGCCCATCGCTGTCCGCTTTGGGATATTCACCGCGTGTTCGAACAGCCGGCAGAAATCCGCTCGCAGCTGGTGACTCTGGAAGATGGTTCGATATGGTTCACCCTGTCTCGTGCGGTGCAGGGTATCGGTTCCGGTGCGGGCGGATATACGCCGGCCTTTGCCATCGGTCTGGGCGTTTCTGCAGATGTTGCTTCGACGCTGCATTATGCGCGCGGCAAAGATCTGAGCATCGAGCATGCGGATGCCATCGGACTGGGCTGTTCGGCCTGTACCCGGCCACAATGTTCGCAGCGGTCCGCGCCACCGCGCAGCCGGGCCCTCAAATTTGACGAACGCGAACGCGGATTGACGCCATTTGATTTCGTCAATGACTAGGCTCAGGGCCCGGATCGGAGCGTGAATCCGCTGTGTCATATCGGGTAAAACTGTCGGCATATTGAACAATTTTGACGAAATCGCAGGATTTCGCAGAAATTGATTTGTAAAATTTACCGACAGATAACCGTATAGGGCAGAAAACTGAGGCTTACAGAGAATGTTTTCCACTTGTTTTCCCGTTCCTTTTATGTCCATTCGATAAATCACACCTTTTTCTCCCATTTCAAAATGGCTGCATCGCCAAGCCTGCGCTTGCTTATGCCTTTTGAATAATGCCTTACCATCTGCGGGCCTTGGCCGGTGATCCCGCCGACTTCATCCTCTGAACAACCAGCTTCCAAAAGCGCAATCACGGCGTTTTTCCGTAAGCCGTGCGGGACGAAATTACCTGCAAATTTCTTGATAGCAATTCGGATCGGCTGCGGGCCTATTGGTGCGCCGGTAAACCGCCCAATGATATTGAAACCTTTTCGCGGCGTCTGGTCTAGTTCAAGCTGCAATCGGCTATGGATCGGCACTTGCAATTCCAAGCCGGTCTTTTGTTGGATCACATGAATATACCCGCCGTTAATATCTGCCCACCGCATCCTAACGACATCGCCAATCCGCTGGCCGGTGAAATAGAGCAAGTGGACTGCCAGCCTCACGCGGTCATTGTCTGACAGCAGTGCGCGTTCTAGCAGCGGTTCGGGCCAAGGCTCATGCTCACTGACCGATAGTTTATCGACTGCCTCGACAGGCTTGGCGATCGTGTGCTCGCGCTTCCGACCCCATTTATACATCGCGCCGATCACCGACTTGACCATATTGGCGCTGCCTGGCGTTGCCGCGTGTTCATCCATAAATAGCGTAACATCGGACGGCTGCAAATCATCGGCGGGCGCATTGCCGAAATTGTGGTTGACCTTGGTCAGCGCAATTAAATATCCCTTTTGTGAACTGGACGATAGCGCATTGAATCTGTCGCTTTTCTCATAAAGGTTAATCAGTTTGGCGACTGTCATATATGACTTTGCATTGGCGCGCTTTGTCCTGCCCGCCTTCATGGCTGCATAGGTTGTAAAAAATGATTCACTGGCCGGATCTGGCAGCCGCGAATAAACGGCCTTGCCCTGCACCTTCTGGCCGGTGTTGAAATAGTAATATTTCTTGCCACGGGAGGTGACGGTTTTAACGTGTTTGAGGCGCATAGAGCGGACTCCTAGAGCGCCAATCATTAGCCACACCCGTTAGCGCGTCAAGCGCGGCGTCGATTGCCTTGCGGTCCCAGTGGTCACGCCCGCCAAAGACAACCGGCTGCGGTAATTTGCCCGCAACCACTTCACGCTCGAACGCAGCAGCGGAGATATCGCAATAGGTACAAGCGGTCTTCCTGGTCATGAGGCGCGGTGGGTAGTTCATGGGTAAGTAGTCCTTTTGGGCCTAATCTGAAGGCAGGAGGCCAAGCGGCTCCAGCAGGGCAATCCCGGAGCGAGCGCTGCGCATATCCTGGTTGCCGATGTCGCCGCCACCATGGGCAATTATGACGAAGCGCTCGATGCACTGGCCCGGGCCCGCAGCATCCGTTTTTCAGAGTCGGTGATGTTGCGCCTGGTCGAGATTTTGCGCGCCAAGGGCGAGATGCAGCAAGCGGGCGAGGCGCTGGCGCAATATCTCAACTATAATCCAAACAATATCGCCGGGCTGCGCTGGATGGCTTATGCCCATCTCGAAACCGAAAGCTGGTCGGTTGCAGCCCATATCCTGGAAAATCTTCGCAAACGGATTGGCGACCATGATGCCTTGATCATGGCCGGTCTGACTCAGGCCTATACCGGTCTGGGCCAGACCGAAAAAGCCATTGCTGCAGGTCGGATCGCCTATCGCGTGCAACCGTCAAGCCCGGTGGTATCACATCTCTATGGCCTGGTTTTGATGGCCGATGGTACACGCAAAAAGGATGGGATCAGCCTGCTCAAAAAAGCGGTAGCGATCATGCCGAAAAATCCGGTCTATCGGAAAAGCCTGCGGCGTGCCTATGCGGCGCAGCGCGCGGACCGGGAAAAAGTCAAAAGCTGAGTGCCGTTCAGGCGTCGCTTTTCACCAGGTCCTCGATCGACAGATCCAGTCGTTTCATCTGGCGCTGGACCGGCGGCCAGATATTCTTGATAAAATCTTCTCTCTGGGCAATGCGCAGGCGGTTTTTTGCACCGACCGCGACAAACATGCCGACGCCGCGTTTGACCGTGACCAGTCCGTCTTCCTGAAAGCCCTGATAGGCTTTGGCGACGGTCAAGGGGTTGGCACCCTGTTCCGCGGCAAAGACGCGGACCGATGGCAACATGTCGCCTTCGCAATATTCACCATCCAATATGGATTCGGAAATAATGTCCCGCAATTTCAGATAGACAGGTTTGCTTGTATTGTTCATGCTGCTTCACTGCCATAATACAGCGAGGCAGGCAAGGCACAAGTTCAGCTTTTTCTGATATTTAGTTACGAATGGAACGAACTATTCTGCGGTTGCAGGCGTCCAGAAAGACAATATCTTCTTGAGTTCCGGTCGAGGGCGTTCGATCAGCTCTGCATTGGATGTGCCGATATAGAGGAAGCCCGCGATTTTTTCCGGGGCAGCGCCGAACAGATCCCGCACATCTTCATTATAGGCGGGCCAGCCGGTGATCCAGCTGCCAACAAAACCCAGTCGATGGGTGGCGTGGAGGATGTTCATCGCAAAGGCTCCGCAACTCAGTTCCTGTTCCCACAGCGGGATTTTGGTCGATTCGACCGGAGAGGACAGCAGCGCGAGCAGGGCAGGTGCCTCATGCGCCATCGCTTCGAGCCCCTCCAGTTCCATCCGGCCTGCATCGGGCTTTTCCTTCAGATAGGCCGATTTGATCGCCTGCGCCAATTGGGCACGCTGGTCCGCTGCCACCGCAATAACCCGCCAGGGGGCGAGTTTGCCATGATCGGGCGTGCGCATGGCAGTGGCGACGATTTCTTCGATTTGCGCGTCGCTCGGTCCCGGCGCCACCATGTTGCGCGGCCGACCGGAACGGCGGGAGGGCAGATAGGCTGAAAGGCTGCTCAGGTCATTATATTGGTTTTCGCTCATACCCGCCACTTTGGAAGAGACGAGGCTGATTGCAAGGGTTATTCGCGATAAACCGGTCACGCTTGAAACAATCTGCTTCACTTGCGCATTTTTTCCATTAGGGTGCGGGGCAACCGGGCTGCATATGACGGCCCACAGTAATTGTCGGGGAGTTGATAAATGGCGGGTGCGTATCTAGAATCGGGTGATGCAAGAGGAACATTCCTCGGCCATCCCAAGGGACTTTTTGTTCTGTTTTTTGCCGAAATGTGGGAGCGTTTTTCCTATTATGGCATGCGCGCCCTGCTTATCTTCTATCTCGTTCAACACTGGATGTATTCGGACAGCGAAGCCGGCGTTATCTACGGCGCTTATACCGCCTTGGTCTACATCACGCCTGTAATTGGCGGATATCTGGCTGATCGCTATCTTGGACAGCGCAAAGCAGTGGCCTTCGGCGCTTTGCTTCTTACCTTTGGCCATTTCCTGATGGCTTTTGAAGGAGACGGCGGAGGGCAGGCTGACCCGGCGATCAATATCTTCTGGCTGGCGCTGGCTTTCATCATTGTCGGCTCGGGCTTTTTGAAGGCCAATATTTCGGTAATCGTTGGCCAGCTCTACACGCGCACCGACATTCGCCGTGACCCCGCCTATACGATTTTCTACATGGGCATCAATCTTGGCGCTGCGCTGGGAGCGATCATCGCGGGCTGGTTGGGCCAGACCTATGGCTGGTCCTACGGTTTCGGAGCGGCCGGTATCGGAATGTTGCTTGGCCTGGTGGTGTTCATCTGGGGCAAACCCTTGCTGGTCGGTCGCGGTGAAGCGAACGATCCAGCGCGTCTCGAAAGCAAAGTCGGCGGCATAAAATTCGAATGGCTGCTTTATGCTCTCAGCTTCGCCACGGTAGGTCTGGTTTGGATATTGATCCAGTATCAGGCCTTGGTCGGCTCATTGCTGGGTGTAGCCGGAGCGATATTGGTCATTTACGTTCTTTACACTGCTGTTGTGAAACTGGCTCCCGATGATCGTGATCGCATCTTTGCGGCAATGTTCCTGATCTTCGGTTCGATCCTTTTCTGGGCATTGTTCGAACAGGCCGGTTCCTCGCTGAACCTGTTTACCGATCGCAGCGTTGACCGGAATATCCTGGGTATCGAAGTGCCAGCATCCGTGTTTCAGTCGATCAATGCCATCTACATTGTCCTGCTGGCTCCAATATTCGCGTTGCTTTGGACCATGCTGGCTCGCAGGGGGCTTGAACCTTCGGCACCGGCAAAATTTGGTCTCGGGCTGATTCAGCTTGGCGCAGGTTTTCTGGTACTGGTTGCCGGTGCATTGGCTGCTGGAACCGGCAATCTTACCCCGGTCCTGTTCATTTTCCTGATCTACCTGCTGCATACGACCGGTGAACTTTGCCTGTCTCCGGTGGGTTTGAGCGCGATGAATCGATTGGCTCCGTCGCATATGGCGAGTCTGATCATGGGTACCTGGTTTTTTGCATCCGCCACCGGCAATTTCGCTGCCGGATTGATTGCGTCCGCAGTTGGTGCTGAAGGCGCCGGTCCGGAGCGGGTTCTGGAGGTCTATTCGACAGTGGGATGGGTCGCAGTCGGTGTTGGCGTCGCCGTGATTCTAATTTCGCCAATCATCAAGAAGCTGATGCATCTGGATACACTGGGTGATGACAATGTCGGTGACGATCTGGAAGGCCAGTCAGAATTTGGCGATCCCGGATCTGCCGGTATCCACCCGACAACCAAACCATAAGACTAAGGGGCGTTATATGAAATTTCGGGCTTTGCTGGCGCTTGCAGCTGGCGGATCGCTATTGGCTGGTTGTGCAGCCTCCGCGGCGGACACGAATTCGGCTAGCGCGGCGACGCCGGTCAAATCGAACAAGTCAGATGAGCCTGCGTTTCCGTCAACTTACAAAGCCTATCCGTCCACCCCGACCGCGATCACCGGTGTGACCATTTTCGACGGTGAGGGCGGACGGATCGATAATGGCACGGTGTTCATGGCGGGCGGAAAGATCACGTCCGTCGGCGGTCCCGATACCGCCATCCCTGCGGATGCGACGATATTGGATGGCACCGGCAAATATGTAACGCCGGGAATTATCGACGTGCACAGCCATCTTGGCGATTATCCCACGCCGAGCGTCGATGCCCATAGCGATGGCAATGAAGCCACGTCTCCGGTGACCCCGGAAGTCTGGGCGGAACATAGTGTCTGGCCGCAGGATCCCGGCTTTTCGCGGGCAATGGCCAATGGCGGTATCACGTCGCTGCAAATTCTTCCCGGTTCGGCCAATCTCTTTGGCGGCCGCTCGGTAACGCTCAAGAATGTAGCGTCGCGGACGGTGCAGGGGATGAAATTTCCCGGTGCGCCTTATGGCATGAAAATGGCTTGCGGAGAAAATCCCAAGCGGGTTTACGGCAGCCGTACCCGTATGCCATCGACCCGCATGGGCAGTCTGGCGCTCAACCGGCAAACCTGGATTGATGCGCAGGAATATCGCAGCAAGCAGAATGATGCCAAGCCGCCGAAACGGGATCTCGGCAAGGAAACCCTGGTTGGCGTGCTGGACGGGGAAATATTGGTCCACAATCATTGCTACCGCGCCGATGAGCTCGCCCAGATCATCGATATGTCGAAGGAATTCGGCTATAAGGTGACCGCGTTCCATCATGCGGTCGAAAGCTATAAAATCGCCGACATATTGGCGAAAGAGGGCATATGTTCTGCGGTCTGGGCCGACTGGTGGGGTTTCAAGATGGAAGCCTATGACGCGATTCCGGAAAATGCGGCGCTGCTGCAAAAGGCCGGGGCCTGTGTGATCATCCATAGCGATGATGAAAACCAGATCCAGCGGCTCAATCAGGAAGCGGCCAAGGCGCTTGCCGATGGCCGGGCCATGGGGATTGAAATCAGCGACGCCCAGGCCATCCAGTGGATCACCTATAATCCGGCCAAGGCGATGGGCATTGAAAAAATGACCGGCAGCCTGAAACCCGGCAAGATGGCCGATCTGGTTCTGTGGAACGGCAATCCGCTCAGCGTCTACTCGCGACCGGAAAAAGTCTGGATTGATGGTGCGCTGCTGTTCGACAGCGGCGATGCAAATCGTCGTCCGGTCAGTGATTTCGAGCTTGGCCAGCCCGGTGAAGGAGACGTAAAATGAAGCGTTTTGCTATATTCCTTGCCTCTGCTGCGGCCCTGATTGCCGCTCCGGTTGCCGCGCAAACCACCGCCATCACCGGTGGCAAGGTCGTGATCGGCGACGGCAGTGCGCCGATTGAAGGCGGCACCGTGCTGATCCGCGGCGATCGCGTTGTCGCTGCCGGTGCCAATGTCACGATCCCCGCCGATGCGCGCCGGATCGACGCGACCGGAAAATGGGTCACGCCGGGCATATTCGCCGGGTTCAGCCGGATCGGCCTTGTCGAGGTTGGTGCGGTTTCCCAGACCAATGACGAGAACGCCAAGGGATCGCCCTTCTCGGCGGCTCTGGATGTACAATATGCGATCAATCCCTTCGCCTCGGCGGTTGCGGTAAATCGGGCGGCAGGGGTCACCCGTGCCGTCGTATCGCCAAGCACCGCCAATTCCATTTTTGGCGGCTATGGCGCGATTGTCGATCTCGGACAGCATGAAAATCCGATTACCCAGGCCCGTGCCTTTCAATTTGTCGAACTGGGCGAAACCGGTCACGCTCGGGCCGGGGGCAGCCGCTCTGCCTCGCATATCCAGTTCCGGGCATTGCTGGATGAAGCGCGCACCTATGCGCGCAATCCGGCGGCGTTCGACAGCGACCTGCTCAAGGCATCGGATGCCAAGGCCTTGCTGCCGGTGATCAGCGGCAGCACCAAGCTGCTGGTCCATGTCGAAAGCGCCAATGATATCCTGAAGGTGCTCGATCTGCGCAAGGATTTCCCGGCGCTCGACATGGTGCTGGTCGGAGTCAATGAAGGCTGGCGCGTCGCCGGTCATATCGCCGCAGCCGGCGTGCCTGTGCTAGCTTCCGCGCTCAGCGACCTGCCTTATGGCTTTGAGGACCTGGCGTCGACCCAGTCGAATATCGGCCGAATGAAGGCCGCTGGCGTCAAGGTTGCAATCGGCATGATCAATGACCGGGATGCGCATCAGTTGCGCTATTCGGTGCAATATGCCGGCAATCTCGTCGCGCTCACCAAAGTGCCGCGCGCCACTGGCCTGACCTGGGACGAGGCTTTTGCCGCGATCAGTTCGGTGCCGGCAGAGATCATGGACATGGGCGGGCAATTGGGTTCGCTCAAGGCTGGCCGTCACGCCGATGTGGTGATCTGGACCGGCGATCCACTGGAGCTTTCGACTGAGGTTGAAAAGGTGATCATCGACGGTGTCGACCAGTCGCTTAGCAATCGTCAGATGCGGCTAAGGGACCGGTACAGCAACCCGGCCCCGGGCATGCTGCCAAAGGCTTATGATCACTAGCCGCTAGAGGCGCACCATCGACATCATCTGCTCGCCATAGCGGGGGCCAGCGGTGCCGCCGACCGGCGCGGCAGCTTCCAGTTCGTCGAGATCGGCTGCGGTCAGTTCGATATCGACGGCAACCATGCTGTCTTCGAGCGTGGCGCGTCTTTTCGAGCCGGGGATCGGCACGATGAAGTCGCCCTGCGCCAATAGCCATGCCAGCGCAATTTGTGCGGGCGAGCTGTGATGCCGCTCGGCAACCGCTTTGACCACGTCGACCAGTTTCATATTCAGAGCGAAATTTTCTTCCGAATAGCGGGGATCATTGCGGCGATAATCATCCTCGGGCAGGTCATCCCGGCTGCTGATCTGGCCGGTCAGAAAACCCCGACCCAGCGGGCTATAGGGCACAAACCCGATACCAAGGTCCTGACAGACCGGCAGAATATCTTCCTCAATACCGCGTTCCCACAGCGAATATTCCGACTGCAATGCGGTGATCGGATGAGTCGCATGAGCTTTTTTCAGTGTTTCAGCGCCGGCTTCCGACAGGCCGAGACAGCGAACCTTGCCCTCCGCGACGAGCTCGGCCATCGTGCCCACCGTATCCTCGATCGGAACTTTGGGATCGACGCGGTGCTGATAAAATAGATCGATGGTGTCGACGCCAAGCCGCTGCAATGATCCTTCGCAGGCCAGTCGCACATTGGCCGGACTGGAGTCCACGCCGATCATCTTGCCGTCCTTGAAAGCGAAGCCGAATTTGGTGGCGATCACCAGTCGCTCGCGGCGGCCGCGGATCGCCTGGCCGAGCAATTCTTCGTTGATATACGGGCCATAGACCTCGGCCGTGTCGAAAAATGTAACGCCCAGTTCGATAGCCCGGTCAATCGTCGCCAGACTTTCGGCTCTGCTGGCCATGCCGTACATGCCTTTGCCAATGCCTGCCATCGGCATGCAGCCGAGACCAAGCGCGGATACTTCCAGTTCCGATCCGAGTGTGCGATATTTCATGTCAAATCTCCTTCGCTTCTGGCGATGGTCGCCGTCACGCTCATGTCCGCACTGACATTTGCGACGGTGCGCATGATATCAGGAAAGGTCTCAATCGCCAAAAGCAGAACCAGTGGTTCGATCGGAATGCCCATGGCGATACAAATCGGTGCAATTGACGTGATGAAGCTGATTGATCCCGGCAGGCTGACCGCGCCCATGGTGGTGATCGCTGCCACCACGACGCCGATTGCCAGAACGCCAAGCGACAATTCTATACCCATCAGATGGGCCACGTAAATGGCGACCGCAAGATTCATACAAGGACCGGTGGCACGAAACAGGGCGACCGAAATCGGCAGGACGACATCAGCCGAACGATCGCCCACACCCATGGCCTTTACGCCGCTGACCATCGCTGGCAGCGAAGCGAGCGAGCTCTGCGTGGAAATCGCGACCGCTTGTGCTCGTGCCGAGGCCTTGAAAAAAGCAACCGGCCCGCGCTTGCCGCCAAAATAGGTCAGAACATAGCTGGATATCCAGACCACCGCGCCGACGCTGCTGACGATTAGAACATAATGTAGCAAGGCCCCGAATGCGGCCAGTCCCGCGTTCGCGCCGACACCGAGTGCCAGCGCGAATACACCCAGCGGTGCCAGCGCCAATACCCACTGGATCAGGATCAGCAGGGCGTCGGCCAGTGCATTGAAAAACTGGTCCAGCATCATTCTTTGGGTATCGGGCAGGCGAGTGATCGCAAAGGCGAAGGCCAGCGCAAAAATCATCAACGGCAACACCGCGTCTTCTGCCGCAGCCGCAATGGCATTGGTCGGGATCAGGGCGCGGAGGAATTCACTGAACGGCGGGACATCTCCCGGCGGAGGCGCACTGCCCAGTGCAGACCGCAGCGCCGCTGCCGCGTCGCCGTTAAGCGGGAAGAGTTCGAGCAAGGCAGGCGTCACGAAGGCGGCCATTGCCGACGAGCACCAGAGAATGAATATCATGAACAATATGGCGCGCGCTGTCATCCGTCCGGCGCGGGCCATGGAGGCCGCCTTGCCGATGCCGACGATCAGCAGGGTGAAGACCAGCGGGATGACCGTCATGCGCAAGGCGTTGAGCCACATATTGCCAACGACATCGGCCGCTTCGACCAACAAATCGCTTTTGGGACCGACAAACAGCCCGATCAGGATGCCGAGAACCAGAGCAAGAAGTATGATCAGCGCTTTTTTCAATATGTCTGTCCCTTTGGCTTTCCCCAGCCAACCATCAACCATGGCGGGCACCCGCTGGCAAGGAAGATTATAGGTAAATTTTGCGATTGGATTCATTCCCTCTTGGTCTCCAGCCGGTGCATCGGCTAGAGACACGTAAAACAGGGTGCGACCAGGTTGGGATGTAGGTGGATATGACAAAGAAATTTTTCGGTACCGACGGCATCCGCGGCCTGACCAATAAACATCCGATGACGGCAGAGATCGCCATGAAAGTCGGGCAGGCGGCGGGTCGCCATTTTCAGCGCGGTGATCATCGTCATCGCGTTGTCATTGGCAAGGATACCAGATTGTCCGGCTATATGATGGAAAATGCCCTGGTTGCCGGTTTTACGAGCGTCGGCATGGATGTGGTGCAGGTTGGACCGCTGCCGACACCCGCCGTGGCCTTGCTTACGCGATCGATGCGCGCTGATCTGGGGGTGATGATATCCGCCAGTCACAATGCCTATTATGACAATGGTATCAAATTATTCGGACCGGACGGGTTCAAGCTGTCCGATGAAGACGAGTTGAAGATCGAGGCCTATCTCGAGGAGGAAGCGAAGCTGGCATTGCCCCAGGATATTGGCCGGGCCAGACGCTATGAAGATGCCCGTGGTCGCTATATTCATGCGGTCAAAATGTCCTTGCCGGAGCATATCCGCCTCGATGGGCTGAAGATCGTCTGTGATTGCGCCAACGGAGCCGCCTATCAGGTTGCCCCGTCGGCATTCTGGGAATTGGGTGCTGACGTGATTCCTTTAGGAATCAGTCCCAACGGACTGAATATCAATGACAAATGCGGCTCCACGGATCTTGCTATATTGCAGGAAACGGTGGTTTCGTCCGGTGCGCATATCGGCATTGCCCTGGACGGCGATGCGGATCGGCTGATTGTTGTCGATGAAAAAGGCCAGATTGTTGATGGCGATCAGCTAATGGCATTGATCGGGTCAAGCTGGAGCCGCAATGGTCTGTTGCGCGGTGACGGGATCGTCGCGACGGTTATGTCGAACCTCGGACTGGAAAGATTTCTGAACGCCCAGCATCTGGATCTGGTGCGCGCGAATGTCGGCGATCGCTATGTTCTGGAAGAGATGAAAAAGGGTGGTTTCAATGTCGGTGGTGAGCAATCGGGTCATATGATCCTGCTCGATCATGGCACCACCGGGGACGGGACAGTGGCTGCCTTGCAGGTATTGGGTGAACTGGTCGAGAGCGGCAAACCGGCAAGCGAATTGCTGCATCTTTTTGATCCGGTGCCGCAGCTGCTCAAAAATGTTCGCTATAGTGGCGGCCAGCCGCTCGAAAGCGACAATGTCAAGGCCGTGATCGCGGAAGCGGAGAAAGAACTTGAAGGCTGTGGCCGTCTTCTGATCCGCAAATCAGGGACCGAACCGCTGATCCGGGTGATGGCAGAAGGCGATGATGAAGATCAGGTCCATGCGGTGGTAGACCGGATTTGCGCCGTGGTCGAGGAGGTGGCAGGCTGATGCTGGAAATGCGTCCCGATTGTGAAAGCTGTGGCAAGGATCTGCCAGCCGAACAGGCTGGCGCGCTGATCTGCAGTTTTGAATGCACATTTTGCGGCAGCTGCAATGAAGACAAGCTGCACGGCACCTGTCCTAATTGCGGCGGTGCTTTGACCGCAAGGCCGATCCGTTCTCCGGAACTGCTGGCAAAATATCCCGCTTCTACCGAACGGAAATATAAATGCTGAGTTTTCTGGATGCACTGGATGCCAGAACCATCGTGGTCATTGGTCTGATCCTGCCAGTCCTTTTGACGCTGCTGCTGTTTTTCTTCGCGCGCGGCTTTTTTCGTCGGTTCTGGATTTTGATCCTGTTGCTTGCCGGCGGCCTGGAATGGTTCCTGATCGTGCAGGTCGGACCGCTGTTCCTGTGACCGGCAACTGCCCGCGGATATTATCGATCGCCGGTTCGGATAGCGGTGGCGGCGCCGGCATACAGGCGGATATCAAGACGATCACCATGCTCGGTGGTCACGCGATGACGGCGATTACCGCGATCACGGCGCAGAATACGCTGGGGGTTCAATCCGTGCATCGGGTGCCCACCGAGATGATATTGGCGCAGATCGAATCCGTGGTCAGCGATATTGGTGTTGATGCGGTCAAGATCGGGATGATCGGCAGCGCTGAAGCGGCGCGGGCGGTGGCGGATTATCTGGCGAAGCTGAGCATCGCCATCATTTTCGATCCGGTGATGATCGCCACCAGTGGCAGCGAATTGGCCGATGGCGATACGGTAGCAGCCTTTGGCCAGCTGATGGACGTTGCCTCGGTGGTGACGCCGAATTTGCCGGAACTGGCGGCTCTGGGCGGCAAGGACGAGATATTGAGTCACGGCTGCCATCTCGTCGTCAAGGGGGGGCATGGCGAGGGTGCTGTGGTCGTTGACGAGCTTTACGCACCCAGCGGTCTGATCAGAAGAGTCGAGGGCAAAAGACTGGATACAAGCGAAACCCATGGTACCGGCTGTACTTTCGCCAGTGCGCTGGCTGTCGGCCTGGGCAGCGGGCTGGATCTGAACGCGGCATTTGAACAGGCGATTTCGTTTACCCGCATCGCGATTATCGAAGCACCCGGCCTCGGCGGAGGCAGTGGTCCGCTGGGTCATCAATTTGTTACCGACTTTCAGGATGATGATTGATGATCGCTGGCGTGGATGAGGTGGGCAGGGGGCCGCTTGCTGGCCCGGTCGTGACCGCTGCAGTCATCCTGCCCGAAAATCACGCCATTGTTGGACTGGATGACAGCAAGAAACTGACGGCGAAAAAGCGCGCGCGTCTCGAACTGGAAATCATGGATTGCGCGTGGTTTTCGGTGGCTCAATGTTCCGAGGCCGAGATTGACGAGATCAACATATTGCAGGCGACCATGCTGGCGATGACGCGGGCGGTCGAGGGTCTGAATATCGTACCCGATCATGTGCTGGTCGATGGCAATCGCTTGCCCCAGTGGAGCTTTTCAGCCGAAGCGGTGATTGGCGGGGATGCCATTCACCCCTGCATTTCTGCCGCCTCCATATTGGCCAAGGAATATCGCGACCGGCTGATGATCGCAGCCGCGCAGCAATATCCGCAATATGGCTGGGAACGCAACAAGGGCTATGGCACGGCGGAGCATCTGGCGGCGCTCAGGCAATATGGACTAACGCCCTTGCACCGGCGGAGTTTCGCGCCGGTGTCCCAGATGGAACTGCTTTAGGTCCTTGCCCTAGGCTTCGGCGTTCGCTGGTTTTGGCGCGATCTTGCGGTCTGCCAACACCCATTCGCCGCTTTCGCTTTTGACATATTTGGGTTGCCGCGTGACATTCCAGACCAGACCCATTTTCTCCAGCAGCAGCAGGACATAGCCGGCGATATCGATCTCCCACCAGGCCATGCCCTGAAAACTGGCGCGCGGATGTTTGTGATGGTTATTGTGCCAGCCTTCGCCGAAGGTCAGCAGCGAGAAGATGAAGCTGTTCTTGGCTGTGCCGACGCCCTTTGTGTGCCGCTGTGAGCCGACAACATGGGCATAGCTGGAAATGCCCAGCGTGATCTGCAGCACGACGAAGGTCCGGAAATAGCCGCCGATCAGGATCGTGCTGATGACATGATCCCAGCCGCCAAAGGCAAGGCCCCAGATGCCGGGAAAAATGATCAGCGAGAAGATCAGCCAGTACCAGCGCGTCTTGTGCAACCACAGCACCACATCATTGTCGGCAAGACCCTTGCCATAGATGCTGGTGTCGGTGACGCAATCGTCCATGAACCAGCCAAAATGCGAGTGGAACATGCCTTTCAGCCTGCTGGTCGGGCGACCGCGACCCGTCGAGCCAGGGGCTGTGCACGTCGCCGATTTCATCGCTATGCGCATGATGGCGCCGGTGATCTGTGGCCCAGCGCAGGACCGAAGACTGGATCGACATTTGCGCCATCGCGCCGAGAATATATTGCATCGGGACCGAGGTATCGAACGCCTTGTGCGAATAATAGCGGTGGAAGCCGAGCACGATCCCGAGCATCAATATGATATAGCCAGCGATGAAGGCCGACCATTCGACCCAGCCGGTGTCATAGGCGAACATCCACCAGACCGCAGCGATCGATCCGAAAATCTTAGATCCGAAAACAATCGCATATTCCCGGCGCTTTTCGCGCCCGGCCTCGCCGCCGACGATCACGCCGGGATGCGGACGGGGCTCATCACTCTGCTGGGAAATGCCATTTTCCTGCTGATATTTATCACGAAAATTACGTGCCATCTGTTCACTGACCTCCGGACTGTTACGCTTTGGAGCTTTGCTGTTGATCACGCATATAGTCTGAACGCGTTTTTTTGTGAACCAAATTTACATTTGGCCGATTTTGCAAAATCTTCAAATATATATTCGCGGCGAGTCTTTTTCGTCACACCACTAGGGATTGAGTCTGGCGCGGCGGCATTGACTCCATATCTGGTGACAGACTCGTTTCGTTCTCCTGCCCAAGTTTCTGTTAACCATTAAGATACGCCTTTAACCTATATTAATGTCCTTGACCGCTGGCCGCTTCGGACTCACCGTGGGCGCTATTGGAAAAAGGAATAGAGGTTCATGGGGATTGTCGAGCGCATTCAGGCGCCCAAAGCACGCACCGCACCACGCGCTGCAACACGCACCGCAAAAAAGGCTGTTGAGCTGCCACTGGGGCAGATATTGAAAATGGACTGTGTCGAAGCGATGGCGTCCCTGCCGGACGCATCGGTCGACATGGTCTTTGCCGACCCTCCCTATAATCTGCAACTGGGCGGTGATCTTTACCGGCCAGAAGGCGGGCAGGTCGATGCCGTGGATGATGCCTGGGATCATTTTGACAGCTTTGCCGCTTATGATGCATTCACCCGTGCCTGGCTGGCCGAAGCGCGCCGCATATTAAAGCCCGATGGGTCTCTGTGGGTCATCGGCAGCTATCATAATATTTTCCGGGTCGGCGCGTCGCTGCAGGATCTGGGCTACTGGATCCTCAACGACATTATCTGGCGCAAGGCCAATCCGATGCCGAATTTCAAGGGAACCCGCTTTACCAATGCGCACGAGACGCTGATCTGGGCCTCGAAATCGGAAAAGTCGAAATATACGTTCAACTATCGTGCGATGAAAAATCTCAATGATGAATTGCAGATGCGCAGCGACTGGGTGATGCCGATATGCGGCGGGCAGGAGCGGCTGAAACGCAATGGCACCAAGGCGCACCCGACCCAGAAACCCGAAGCCCTGCTTTATCGGATCATGCTGGCGACGACCAATCCCGGCGATGTCGTGCTCGACCCGTTTTTCGGTACTGGCACGACCGGCGCGGTGGCGAAACGACTGGGCCGCGAATGGATTGGTTGCGAGAAAGAGGACAGCTATTGCGAAGTGGCCGAACAGCGCATCGCCGAGGCTTTGCCGCTGGATGAAAGCTCGCTCAAGACCATGCAGTCGCCGAAATCCAAACCAAGGGTCGCGTTCGGAACGCTGGTCGAAACTGGCTATCTGAAACCCGGCGACGAATTGTGCAGCAAGAACCGCAAGTTTAAAGTGAAAGTGCGCGCCGATGGTTCCCTGCTCTGGGAAGGGCAGGAAGGCTCGATCCACAAAATTGGCGCGGCTGTGCAGGATGCACCGAGCTGCAACGGCTGGACCTACTGGTATTATGATGACGGCAAGAAGCTGAAGCCGATCGACGATTTGCGGCAGACCTATTTGCTGGCCACCGAACCCTGATATGGGCGGTAGATCAGAAGATATGGAAGCATGTGGAGCTAATGCAAAACTCTATCTGAAGCCGGTAGGCTTGGTTGATAGTCCGCAATGGCATGAGGATAAAAATACCAGATTAAACAATAGTTTGATCTGGTTTTCTCAGATTGAATATCTGGTAATCGAGAATGGGAAGCCGAACCTTAGAGGTCTGGTAAACATCACCCAATGGCCGGAATGGTCGAAAGCCCTGCCGGAGCCATTGGCGGTACGGGCCGCATCACAATTTGCCAATCTGACCCGGCAGCATGCAGCGCTGAAATGCGGCGAGCGCGTGCTCCGGTTCGACCAGCCCCATGTCATGGGCATTCTCAATATCACCCCCGACAGTTTTTCCGACGGCGGCAAGCATCAGGACGACCCGGACAAGGCAGCCGAAGCGGGACTGGCGATGGCTGTTGCCGGCGCCTCGATCCTCGATATCGGCGGCGAAAGCACCCGGCCCGGCGCGGATCCTGTCTGGGAAGGCGACGAAATCAAGCGGGTGGTGCCGGTGATCGAAAGATTGGCGCATTGCGGCGCCGTGATATCGATCGACACGCGCAAGGCAGCGGTGATGGAAGCTGCGATTGCCGCAGGTGCGGAACTGATCAATGATGTGTCGGCGCTGTTGCACGACAAACGGTCGCTGGATGTGGCTGGCGTCTCCGGCCGTCCGGTGGTGCTGATGCACGCGCCGTCGAGCGGCAAGGACCCGCACCAGAGCGATGGCTATGGTAATATCGTCACCGACACGCTCGACTGGCTGGAACAGCGGATCGCCGATGTGGTTGCCGCAGGTTTCGAACGCGAGAAAATCATCGTCGATCCCGGGCTCGGTTTCGGTAAGTCGCTGGCCGACAATCTCGCGCTGATGAACAATATTGCGATGTTTCACGCACTCGGCCAGCCGCTGCTGATCGGTGCCAGTCGCAAGCGGATGATCGGAGCCTTGTCGAAAGAAGCGCCGGTCGACAAGCGCCTCGGCGGTTCGATCGCCTTCGCCCATCACGCGATCCAGCAGGGTTCGCAAATTGTCCGGGTGCATGATGTGCCGGAGACGGTTCAGGCGCTGCAGGTCTGGCGCGGGATGCGCGATGCGGGACTGACCGCGCCGGTTTAGACTGGACTTCGCAATACCATCCGCTTTCCCAAATCCGGAACATTACTTAGCAACGTAAAATTGTCGTTAGCGCAATTTAAAGAATGATTTGGTAACGACCGCCATGTTGGACCAGAATATTTAACGTGGGGCGATAACTAAAATATCATGGCAGTAAAGGGGCTTTTAAGAGCATTTTCAGGCAATGTCGCTTCCCCATCGGAAGACGATACCGCCTCTGCCAATATGGTTGCGGATCAAGCACACCGCTCTGAAATACTCGACGATTTTGAACAGGCTGGCATAAGCTGGCTCTGGGCGACCGACGCCGAAGGCCGGATAATCTATCTGACGGAAAAAGCCGCAGAAAATTTGGGCAGACCGGTATCTGATCTGGTTTCCGAACAATTCACCACCTTTTTTGAAAATGATCCTGACAACCCCGATGAGAAATCTGACCGACCGCTAAAATATCAGCTTGGCAAACGCAGCAAGATTAATGACTTGGTTGTTCGGCAAGTGTCTTTGACGAGGCGTCCCGGCGATGAACAAATCTGGTGGATGATTACCGCCCGTCCAAAATTTGACAATAACGGCGATTTTCATGGTTATCGCGGCAATGCAAAAGATGTCACCGCAGAATATAAGCGCAAACTAGAAGACACAAGGCTAGCTGAATTTGACTCACTAACCGGCCTTGCCAATCGTAACCGGATGGATAGGCAACTTAACGGGCTACTCGGCGCTTTTAAAGCGGCCGGTCGCAGTTGCGCAGTCATGATGCTCGATCTGGACCGTTTCAAGCAAGTCAACGATTCAATGGGCCATCAGGCGGGTGATGAACTGCTGAAGCAAGTGGCCAAGCGGATGCGCGAAATTATCGGCGATCGCGGTGAAATTGGCCGATTGGGCGGCGACGAATTTCAGATCATATTGCCCGATATCGACGATCGCGGGAAATTGGGTGAGATTGCAGAGAAAATCGTCAAGATTATTTCCCAGCCCTATCTGATTGAAGACAAAAAAGCGGTTATCGGTACATCAATTGGTGTGGCTGTAGCACCATATGACGGCATTGAGAAAGAAGAGCTGGTTCGAAGCTCAGACCTCGCCTTATATGCCGCCAAAAATTCGGGGCGTGGCCAATTTCGGTTCTATTCTGCCGACTTGAAGGACCAGGCTGAAGAACGGCGATTGCTGGTCGAGGATCTTCGCGAAGCGCTCGCCAATGGTGAGCTGGACCTACACTACCAGCCGGTTGTACGCACCGATGACCATGTGGTCGTCGGATTTGAAGGACTTATGCGCTGGGTACATCCCGAACGCGGCTTTGTGAGTCCGGACCTGTTTATTCCGATTGCAGAGGAATTGAACCTCATCAATCAGCTGGGTGCATGGGCTTTGCGCAAAGCATGCAATGATGCCCTGCAATGGCCGAATTCGGTCCGGATTGCGGTAAATGTTTCGGCTGTCCAATTTGCCAGCACCGGTTTTCCCGAAATTGTGATGAATGCCTTGGCCGCAAGCGGACTGGCTCCTGATCGTCTGGAACTCGAACTCACGGAAAGTGTGTTCATGGGGGGCAGTGAAACCGTTGATACGACGTTCAAGATACTAAAAAAGCTGGGCGTGCGCCTCGCGCTCGATGATTTTGGTACAGGCTATTCTTCGCTCAGCTATCTTCGTTCGGCACCTTTTGATAAAATCAAAGTCGATAAAAGTTTTGTCGATGCCTATACGCAGAAGGATCAGAATAGCGAAAAGATTATCGCAGCAATCGTTGGCCTTTCCGAAGCATTGGGAATGGAAACCACGGTCGAAGGAGTGGAGGCGTTCGACCAGTTTGATGTCGTTTGCTCAACAGGCGCACGTTTCATTCAAGGGTGGATTTATTCCAAGGCACTCAAGCTCGACGAAATTGCAGAAAAAATGGGCACTGGAGAGTTGAAGATTGAACCCGATGGTCCGGATTTATATCGCCCCGACAGGCGCAAAATGTTTCGTCGTATCGGCGCCATTCATGAAGATCATCGATATGAAGTGGTGATGCGTGACTTGTCCAAAATCGGCGCGCAGTTTGAAGGCATGCTTGGTGTTCCGATAGGCACGAATCTGGTACTCGATCTGGGTGCAGGGCAGTTGGTCATTTGTACCGTTGTGCGTTCAGAAGATGCTGTAGTCGGCGCCAAATTTGAAACATCATTGGTCAGCGATGGCTCGGGTGGCTTATGTACTCGCCACCGCGTATCTCCTTATGATCTCGCTGCTGCTGGAATGCCGCTGACAGCCCTGCCGGGAGGCAAATATCCGCTTGCACAAGTTTCGCCCAATCCACCAAGCAAACCAAAATTCATGCAGATAAGAGTTTAAGATACTGACCCTCAGCTTCATCTCTAAACCCATGGTGAACTCTGGCTTTCGTCGCTATTGACGACCGCAACTGGGGCGGTTGCGGAAATAAAGACGACCTATCATTAATATCGTCTTTCGCCCTCAAAGCACACATTGGCTCAATCGCTCAATCGGCCAGTTCAACCTGCCGCACATCATAGCCGGCCTTGTTGAGGTCGGCGATCAGTCCCTTGGCGGGCAGGTCGGTGAAAACCCGCTGGTGAAAGACTTCGATGATATTGACTTCATGAATAACGGTGACAGTGCGTCAATTCGTTTCACCGTTTAGAATAAAGTGCACTTTCACCGTCATTTGTCCAATGTCACCGTCATTCGATGAAATTTCAAAATCCGGGTCGGTGGCCCATCGTTTCACCGAGACGCACCAATCTCGCGGGTGCCCATTCCTCTGAAAAAGCGATCGTGTGCTGCCGGAACAGCATGACTACCGTTGAGCCGAGCAGGAATCGTCCCATCTCCTCGCCCTTTTCGAGCGTGATGTTCTGGTCAGTATATGTCCACTGCGCAATCTTGTTGGCGGGCTTTGGCTTGACGACGCCGTGCCAGACAGTTGCCATGCTGCCGACGATTGTAGCGCCGACCAGGACCATCGCGAACGTGCCATGCTCCAGTGATTCAAACACACATACTACCCGTTCATTTCGCGCGAAAAGGTTGGGCACGCCGCGCGCAGTAGTGGGATTAACGGAAAACAGTGTGCCTGGCACGTAGGACATACTTACAAGCCTGCCGTCGCAAGGCATATGCAAACGATGATAATCCTTGGGTGACAGATATATATTGGCGAAGCTCCCGTTCCGAAACTCTGCTGCCAGTGCTGAATCGCCGCCAAGCAGCTCGGTCGACGTAAACGAATGGCCCTTTGCCTGAAGAATGTGGTGGTCATCAATCGCACCAAGCTGACTGATCGCGCCATCCACCGGGCAGGCAAAATCTGCTTCCGTTATGGGTCGCGCACCGGCTTTGAGCGGACGGGTGAAGAAGGCGTTTAAGCTGTTATAGCTGGAGATGTCCGGATTTCGGGCCTCGCTCATATCGACCGCATATTTGCCGACAAACCAGCGTATCAGCCGGGTCGTTAGCTCGCCCTGTTCCGCTCTCGCAATGCGGCCGGCAAAGGCGGTAAGGCCACGCTTTGGCAGCATGTACTGGGACGCGACTTTCAAACGTTCGAACAATTTTTAACTCGCATCAATCGCTCAATCGGCCAGTTCAACCTGCCGGACATCATAGCCGGCCTTGTTGAGGTCGGCGATCAGGCCTTCCAGCTGCTCCCGGTCCTTGGCTTCGCATTCGATATCGGTGATCAGGCCCTTGGCCGGCAGATTGGTAAAAACCCGCTGGTGATAGACTTCGATGATATTGACTTCATGCTCGGCAAATTGCTTCACGACATTGTAGAGCGCACCGGGCTGGTCGCGCAGATGCAGGCGCAATCGCGCCAGACGGCCAGATCGGGCGAGATCGCGCAGCAGCACGTTTGCCAGCAGGCGCGTGTCGATATTGCCGCCGCACAGGACCAAACCGACTTTTTCGCCCTTGAATTTTTCCTTGTTGCTCAGCAAGGCGGCAAGGCCGGCGGCACCGGCACCCTCGACCACGGTTTTTTCGATCTGCAACAGCAGGCTCACCGCGCCTTCCAGCTCCGCTTCGCTGACCAGCAAAATCTCGTCGACATATTTTTTGATGATCGCGGCGGTGAATTCGGAAGGATTGCGCACCGCAATGCCTTCGGCCAGCGTATCGCCGCCGGCGGTCATGGTTTTTCCGTTCAATTTTGCGTACATGCTCGGGTAGAGCGCAGCCTGTACGCCGGTTATTTTGATATCAGGGTTGATCGCAGCCGCTGCGGTTGCCATGCCGGAAAATAATCCGCCGCCGCCGATCGGGATGATCAGCCGGTCCAGATCGGGGATCGCCTCGAGCATTTCAATCGCCACGGTTCCCTGGCCGGCGGCGACATGCGGGTCATCAAAAGCGTGGATATAGGTCAGGCCGCGCTGCTCGGAGAGCAGCATGGCATGGGCATAGGCTTCATCATAATTGCTGCCGAAGATGACGATTTCGGGGCCATGGCCGCGGGTCTGTTCGACCTTCACCATCGGTGTCGTGCTGGGCATGACGATGGTGGCCGGGATGCCCAGCTTTTTGGCATTATAGGCAAGGCCCTGGGCATGATTGCCAGCCGAGGCGGCGATCACGCCGGCCTTGCGTTTGCTCTCGTCCATCAGCAGCAGCGCATTGAGCGCGCCGCGTTCCTTATAGGCGGCGGTAAACTGAAGATTCTCGAATTTCAGGAAAACTTCCGCGCCGCTCATTTCCGACAGGGTGATGCTCTTCAGCGTCGGTGTGTGGACGATCCGGCCCTTGATCCGGTCGTGTGCCGCTTTCACATCCTCAAAATCGAAGGAGGGAAGGCTTATGGTCTGCATATCATTCATATCGCCTGTGCCCCTAACGCATCTAGTCATCGAGGGAAACAATGATTATGGCCATATCAAAGGGCAAATAATCTATGGTGAAAATTGCATTTATCGGAATCGGCGTGATGGGCGGACCCATGGCCGGGCATCTGGCCGCAGCGGGTCATGAGCTTACTGTTTATAACCGAACCAAAACCAAGGCCGAGGTATGGGTAGCCGAACATGGTGGCTCGATAGCCGAAAATCCTGCTGAGGCTGCACGCGACAAGCAAATCGTGATCACTTGCGTCGGCAATGACGATGATCTCGCCTCCGTTACCATGGGACGCGACGGGGCTTTTTCGACCATGGCATCAGGCGCTCTGTTCATAGACCACACCACTGTGTCCGCACGTATCGCCCGGCAGCTGTCGGTTGAAGCCGAAGGCCGGGGGATTCATGTCGTCGACGCCCCGGTTTCCGGTGGTCAGGCAGGCGCGGAAAATGGCACATTGTCAATCATGTGCGGCGGCAGCGAGGAAGCCTTTGCGGCGGCCGAACTGATCATGGCCGCCTATGCCGGACGGATCGTCCATGTCGGGCGCACCGGTGCCGGGCAAACCACGAAAATGTGCAATCAGATTGCCATTGCCGGCGTGCTCGAGGGCCTGTCAGAAGCGTTGCGCTTTGCTCAGGCCAGCCGACTGGATCTGGATAAAGTCTATGACGCCATTTCCGGCGGGGCTGCGCAAAGCTGGCAGATGGACAATCGCTGGGCAAGCATGGCCAGGGATGATTTTGATTTTGGTTTTGCGGTCGACTGGATGCGCAAGGATCTGGGGCTGGCCATCGAAGAAGCCCGGACCAATGGCGCGACCATCCCGGTGGCGGCACTGGTCGATCAATTCTATGCCGAAGTGCAGGCCGCGGGCGGCGGGCGCAATGACACGAGCTCATTGGTTTCGCGTCTTCCGAAAAGAAAATGAGCAAGGTAAATATTATGAGCGGTTGGCTGACAAAATACGTCCCGGCATTATGCGCGGGTGCGGCGAGTGTTTTGCTCGTGCCCGCTGCTGCCCATGCCGACAGCCTGATCGAAAATGTCAACGGCATGACGCTCGACAGCGAGGGCAATGTCATCCGCTTTACCGCGATGCTGGTTGACGATGACGGCAAGGTCAAACAATTGCTCGACCGCCGGGACAAGCGGCCGCGCGATGTGGACTTCCAGTTTGACGGCAAAGGCCGAACGCTGATCCCCGGGTTTTTTGACGCCCACGGCCATGTCATGGGCATGGGCTTTGGCGCTTTGACGCTGGATCTCTCCGAGACCAAAACGCTGGCCGAAGCGCTCGCCAAGATCGCGCAATATGCTGCGGATAATCCGAGCCGGCAATGGATCATCGGCAATGGCTGGAATCAGGAAGTCTGGGGTCTGGACCGCTTTCCCACGGCCGCAGAACTGGATGCGGCGGTACCGGACCGCCCGGTCTTTTTGAGCCGCGTCGACGGTCATGCGGCCTGGGTCAATGGCGCGGCGATGACGGCCGCCGGTGTTTCTGCTTCCTCGAAAGCGCCTAGCGGCGGAACCATCGAAAAGGTCGGAGGCAAGCCGTCCGGTATCTTTGTCGATGCTGCGATGGACCTGTTCAACGATGCGATTCCCGCCCCGAAACCGGCGGAGCGCGATCTCGCGCTTGGCAAGGCGCAAGACATCTTGCTGGCAAACGGAGTGACCTCCATTGCCGATATGGGCACCACCATGCAGGATTGGCAGAGCTTCCGCCGGGCAGGGGACAAGGGGCAGCTGAAAATCCGGATCATTTCTTATGCTGGCGGCATCGACGATATGATCGCCATCGCCGGGCCGTCGCCGTCGCCCTGGCTCTATGACGACCATCTAAAACTGGCCGGGGTCAAGCTCTATATCGATGGCGCACTGGGATCGCGGGGCGCGCTGCTGAAACAGCCCTATGCCGACAAGCCCGGCGAAAGCGGACTGGCGATGCTGACTTCTGCGCAGCTCAAGAACAAGATGAGTCGAGCGGCGATGGACGGGTTTCAGACCGCGGTCCATGCGATTGGCGACAAGGCGAATGACGAAATATTGTCGGCGATCGAGGAACTGGAAATCACCTACAAGGGTGATCGCCGCTGGCGGGTTGAACATGCACAGATCATCGATCCTGTCGACATCAGCCGCTTTGCCGCGACCGGAACGATCGCCTCGATGCAGCCGGTGCACCAGACGTCCGACCGGCTGATGGCGGAGGCCCGGCTTGGGTCGGCGCGACTCAATGGTGCCTATGCCTGGAAATCTCTGCTCGATTCGGGTGCGGTTCTGGCGTTCGGGACCGACGTTCCGGTGGAATCGTCCAATCCCTTTCCCGGCCTTGCTGCGGCGATGACCCGGGAAGATGCTGCGGGTCAGCCTTTCGGAGGCTGGATGCCTGCGGAACGGTTGAGTCGCGAGCAGGCATGGCAGGCCTATACGGTTGGCGCGGCTTATGCCGCATTTGCCGAAGATCGTCTGGGCAGTCTGGAGCCGGGAAAAAGAGCGGATTTTCTCATCATCGATCAGGATATATTGCTGGCGACACCCGCGCAGATCCGGAAAATGCAGGTAATGCAAACATGGATCGGCGGTAAACCCGCATATGTGCGGAACTGATCAGGGCTGGGCTAGCCGCTTGGAATCAGGTCAGGTTGAAAAAAAATATTTCCCTAAGCTGTTGCGAAGAATCACAAATTGAGGTAATTAAATGGCTCAGAAGGGTTGTTTTACAATGAAAACCCACTGAATTCCGCAGGGCGCAGGCAAGTTCAGTTTTGAGCTTTGGCTTCTTTCGTTACGACCTGATTGGAGCATATTTATGAAATTCGGTAAACTGGCTGCTGGTGTAGCAGCAATATCTTTGGTTGCGGCGCCTGTCGCAGCCCAATCGGCTAACAGCTCTGCACCGGCTGTTGAGCGCATCGGCGTCACATCGTCATCCTCAGAAAAACTGGAAGGCGAAAATGGAATCCTGATCGCCATATTGGCGGCGGCAGCGGTTATCGCCGGCATCATCATCATCGCCGATGACAATGAACCAACAAGCCCCTGAGCTTTGGCAAAATACATTTAAATGCGGGGCGATTTTCGCCTCGTTTTTTTTGCATTTCGTCCGTCACTGTCATTATGAATATATGTGGTAAATCGGCTTTTAATTTTCTTCGTCGCGCTGCATATTGTCCTTGTCGATTCTCTTGAATGTAACAAAAGGCTGGCTTTGTGACTGCACCCGTTCGCTTCCCGCGATTCTTTGTGACCAACCCCGGCCCTTGCCCCTATTTGCCTGGCCGACGTGAACGCAAGGTTTTTACCGAGCTAAGCGGTGCCCATACCGAAGAACTGAATGATGCGCTGGGCCGGATCGGATTCCGTCGCAGCCAGAATGTGGCCTATCGTCCCAGCTGTCTGGATTGCAAGGCCTGTGTGTCGGTTCGGGTGCTGAGCGATGAATTTCGTCCCAGCAGCACGCAACGGAAGCTGATCCGGCGCAATCAGGACCTGGTCGTGGAAGCCTGCGAGCCATGGGCGACCGAAGAACAATATCAGCTGCTCCAGAATTATCTCGCAAAACGCCATCCCGGTGGCGGCATGGCGGAAATGGACGAGATGGATTATTCCGACATGGTCGAGCAATCGCCGGTCAAAAGCTTCGTCATCGAATATCGCGAACCGACCGAGGATGGCAGCAAGGGACGGCTGGTTGGAGCATGCCTCACCGACCAGCAAGGCGATGGCCTGTCGATGATCTACAGCTTCTTCGATGCCGAGCATGGCGAGCGTGCCGGTCTCGGAAATTATATCATCATGGATCATATCCGGCGCGCCCAGACCGCCGGATTGCCTTATGTCTACCTCGGCTATTGGGTCGATGGCTCGCCGCAGATGGAATATAAGGTCCGGTTTCGGCCACTGGAGCGGCTTGGTCCGGATGGTTGGCAGAGATTTGATCCCGCCGAACTGCTCAAGCTGCAATGTCCAAACTGATATACCGATAATCAGGACCACGCCGACAAAAAAGCCTGCCAACCCTATCCGGTTAGCAGGCTCTTTTTATATCGGGATCAGGTGATCAGTCGTACATGCAGCGCGCCTGCTGGCATCCTTTTAGCGGCTCAGCCTTTGGCGCCGGCTTCCAGACCTTCTTGGTCGCCGGTTTCCACTGCTTCTTGTAGGTCGGCTTGCTATAGATCACTTCCTCTTCGACATAGGTTGTCGTCGTTGTCGTCGTGACCGGCGCCGACTGTATAACAATCGTCGTGATCATCGGTTGTGCCTGCGGATAATAATAGCCGGGCGTATAATATCCGTTCCAGCCGCTGGGATAAGACGGATGGCCCTGCGGTGGTTGCGGACGGTGATGCTGGGCTGGTGGATAGGCTTGCCCGCCCCGTTGACCTTCATAGCCATATTTCTTGAGCAGGTGGCGGCAGCGATCGGTTCCCTGATCAATGGCCGCACCGGCGACCGCACCCACGCCGCCGCCGATCAATGAGCCGGCGAGGCGGTTGCCGCGGCCAGCGATACGGTTGCCGGCAAATGCCCCAATGGCACCGCCAACAATGGCACCGCCGATGCCGCTGCTTTTCTTGCAATTTTCGAGATAGGCGAGTTCTTCGGCGCGTCCGTTGTCGACGTCTGGATAGGCCGGATAGCGCCGATCGAGATCGGGTCGTCCGTTTGCCACTGCGCAGCCGCGCGGATCAAATCCCGGGTCAACCTCGCAGCCGGAGCCCCGGTCTGCGCGAGAATCCCAATGCGGGATCATATTGCCGTCGCCAATGAAGGTCCCGGAATATTCGCCTTCATAGACCCGGCCATCGGCATCACGATAGGTGCCTTGCCATTCACCCTGATAGCTGCCGTCTTCGCGATAGGCACCGTCCCACTCGCCCTGATAGGTCGACTGGTCGTTATTATAGGCATGCGGCGTTGCAACCACGCGGTCATCGCCGGTGAAAACGCTTTGATCATAGGTTGCCTGCCCATCGCGATAGCCGTCATGATAGCCCTGATTATAGCGGTCCCAATCGACATTATAGCGGGCGTCCTGAACCACGCCATAGCGGTCGGTCAGAACGGCATCATCATAATAGCGGGACCAGCCATAGCCGCTGCTGGGCTGGCTCAGTCCATAATAGCCGAAATTGCCGATGAAATAGCTCGGCTGGATATAGGTCTGGGGCAGGCGGTACCCGCGAATTGGTTTGTTATAGCCCTGATCATAGCCCATCCGGCCCCGGTGAACATAATTGCCGGCCTGGCGATAGCTTTGCATCTGGCGGTTATTGCCCATATTCTTCATCTGGCGCATGTTGCCCATATTCTTCATCTGGTAGCTATTGCCCATGCGCGGCATGGCCTTTGCCCCTGCTGCCGGATCGGCCAAGGCCGTGGACGAAGCGAAGGAGATATCAACGGACGGCTGTGCATTTATATTTGCATCCGAGTCGATAGCAGCAATGGCCGATCCTGGTGCCATCGCCAAAATACCGCCAAGGCTAGGGAGTAAAAGGGTCTTCATGGTTAACAACTCCCTAGTTTCAGACATGCATCAAGCAGTCCGACCGAAATTTGGTTAACGAACATTTACCATTTTTCGTAGGGTTTGACCATTAGCGGGTTGTAAAATAGAGTAGATTTAGAGCTTTGTCTCGAAATGGGGCATATTGGTTACCGCGCGCTTAACCAAGACTGTCAGCAATTGCCCCGATGAGCTTGGCCATTCCGGCCGCATCTTCAGGCCGGAAATGGTCGGGCAGGGGACTGTCGAGGTCGAGCACGGCGATGACTTTTGCATTTTTCAATACCGGAACGACCAGTTCGCTGCGGCTATCGGCATCGCAGGCGATATGGCCAGGAAACGCATGAACATCGGCGACCCGTTGCACTGCCCCGGACGCGGCCGCGGTGCCGCACACGCCAGCCCCCATGGCTATTCTGATACAGGCGGTTTTGCCTTGAAAGGGGCCAAGCACCAGCTCGTCGTCGATCACGCGATAGAAGCCAGCCCAGTTGAGTCCGGGCAGATATTGCCAGATCAGCGCTGCGATATTGGCCATATTGGCGATAGCATCCGGCTCGCCGTCGACCAGAGCGGCGGCGGATGATGTCAGGTCGGCATAAAATTCCGCTGCGGGTTGATCTGTGTTGATGGCAATGTCTAGCATGGGCGTGTTTCCTGCCTTTCGGGCTAATCTTCGGTTTCCGGTTTCTGTACCGGATCATATTTTGCAAACCAGCCCATGATATTGTCGACCTTGGCGATGAGCTGGCTTGGTCTGCGGGCAATCAGATGGGATGCGCCCGGTACCCGGACAAGCACTGTATCGACATTCTGGACTTTCAGCGCCGTGTAGAATTGTTCCGCTTCCCACGCCGGTGTGCGCCAGTCGGCCTCGCCGACCATGACCATTGTCGGTGTTTTGACATGGTTGACGATCGACAGCGGGGAGCGCCGCCAATATTCCTCAGGCTGTTCCCATGGCTGGGCGCGGAACCAGTGGCGGCTGACAAAACGGGCGATATCTCCAGCCAGCGCCATGCTGGTCCAGTTGATCACCGGCTTGACGGTTGCCGCGGCGGCGAAGCGATCGGTTTTGCCGACCGCCCAGGCAGTCAGCACTCCGCCGCCCGAGCCACCGGTGATGAACAGCCGTTCCTTGTTGACGTAATTTTTGGCGAGCAGGGCATCGACCACGCTCATCAGGTCATCATGGTCATGGCCGGGATAATCCAGATCGATCAGCTGGGCAAAGCTTTCGCCATAGCCGGTCGAACCGCGAGGATTGGCATAGACCGTGACATAGCCTTCCGCCGCGTAGCGCTGGATTTCGGCGGCAAAATAGGGGCCGTACATCGTGTTCGGGCCGCCATGGATTTCCAATATCATCGGAAAAGAACCGTCGGGCCGAAAGCCCGGGGGCAGGGCGACCCAGGCTTCAATTTCGCGGCCGTCATGACTGGATGTGGCCTTTATCTCTTCAATCCGGGCAAGATCCAGATGACCCAGTGCATCCTCGTTCAAGCGGGTCAGCTGACGGCCATTGCCGCTGCCGCGGGTCAGGGCGACTTCGGCGGGCCGGTTGGTGCTGCCCTTTGTATAGGCGATCAGCGGAGAGCTGCCGCCGGCCTTGCTGGCGACAGAAAAGCTGCCGGAGGCATAGGGACGACCAAGCGACGTTCCGCCGATATCCCCGACCAGATTGCTGACATTGCCCGCCAGATCGATGGACACCAGCGTCAATATACCGTCGACTTCGGTTTGACCGACAAGCGCCCGGCTGTCCGGTCGCCAGGCGATGGCATCAATCGACCGGTCAAAATTGGCGGTCAGATTCTGCACGCCGCTGCCGTCGGCTGCCATGACATAGACATCGGTCTGCTGATAGGACTTCAGCTGGTCGTCATATCCGCGATAGGCGATGCGGCTGCCATTGGGCGCGACAATCGGCGCAAAATCCGGTCCGTCGCGCTGTGTCAGAGCAGTTATGGTCTCGCTGGCCAGGTCGACGCGATAGATTTCGCTCTCAATCGGATCAAGATCTGCATCCTCGGCCTCGTTTCCGGTCACCAGTAGCGCACCATTGCCAAGCCATTGCGGTGTATCAAATCCATTTTCGCCATGGGTCACCTGCCGAGGCGTGCCGCCTTCTGCGCTTATCGTGAAAATCTGGGTTTTCCCCTTCGGCAAATAGCCGGCACCATCAAACCGGAAAACGAGATCATCAATGATACGCATGGGCTTGGCCCAATCTGATCCTTCGGGGCTTTTTGGCGGCTCGGCAAAGGTCGCGCGCTCGTCCGGAACAAGCATGGAAAAAGCGATGCTCTTGCCGTCGGGGGACCAGACCGGGGCGCCGGGTCCCTGTTCCAGCTGCGCCAGCGAAAAGCTGACGCCACTGTCCTGATAGCGCAGACGCAGATCCGGCTTCCCGTCGGTCGAGGTCAGATAGATCAGGCGATCACCATTCGGTGACCAGCGGACCGATGAACTGGAGCCCTGACCGCTGACCAGCGGGCGATGACTGCCGCTGCGCGTATCAATCGTCCACAGGTCGCTGACCACCTCGTCGGCGAACTTGTCCATGGATTTGCGGGCATAGATGATGGTCGAGCCATCGGGCGAGATTTGCGGATCGTCGGCATATTCGAGATCGAACACGCGCTCGGCGGTGAACTGGCGGGCATCATCACCATCGTCAGCCAGAGCAGCGGTCGCGAAGGAGGGCAGGCAACATATTGCGAGTAAATAGCGTGTTTTCATCGATATCCCCTTTTGTAACATGATTTCTTATGCGGAATATTGACGCTTTGCCAACCGGAAACCGGTCTTGTCGCTGGTCTGGCAAACAAACGCCGGTTGGGGATGGCTTAGTCCAGGTTCGGCTTGCCCCGCGTTTTCTTCACCGAAGATTTCTTCTTTTTCGTTTCAACCCGCCGGGCTTTGGCGGCTCTGCTCGGGCGGGTCTTGATCCTTCGGGCATCGCGTTGATAGGCCTGTTCGATCATTTCCGCTACGCGCCGCCGCGCTTCCGCGCGATTGGCTTCGCGGGTACGATATTCGCGAACCGTCAACACCAGTTCACCGCCCAGAGTCATTTTGCGCCCTGCGAGTATTTTCAATTTGCGAAACGCATAAGGCTCGAGCCCCAGCGCATAGACATTGACCCGCATCTGGACCGCTGTCGCGACCTTGTTGACATTTTGACCCCCGGGTCCGCTGGCGGCCAGAAACGTCTCGGTGATCGCGCTTTCGGGAATCTCAACCATGAACCGTTCCTAGCGCCATGCGCCGCCGTGCAACAGACCTTGTTAATGAAGCTTACCAGATGCCGCAGAAACAGGCTGCTTTTTCGGTCGATCGGTGAAAAAATTTGATCCATTTTGAACAAAATCAGATGTTTTACAGTCCAAAGCAGGAAAAAGTTAATTTTTTTTTGGCCGAGGCCGGGAGTGCCTAAACGACTCATTCCTGCGGGTTACAGACTCTTTCGATGCCCCGCGACTCGTGCTTAATCCTACCTTAAGGGAAAATTAACCTTTTACGTTCATTCATCTTATGGTTAATAAATGATCCATCGGGTCGGCACAGTGTTCGATCCGGGCGAGTAATTGAGAAAAAAGGGGCTGCCTGATGCGCGTGCTGCTGATTGAAGACGAACCAACGACTGCAAAAGCGATTGAGCTGATGCTGACAACCGAGGGTTTCAATGTCTATAACACGGACCTGGGCGAGGAGGGTCTCGATCTTGGCAAGCTCTATGATTATGATATCATATTGCTCGATCTTAACCTGCCGGACATGCATGGTTATGATGTGCTCAAGAAGCTCCGTGTGGCGAAAGTCCAGACACCGGTTCTCATTCTTTCCGGTATCAGCGAAATGGACAGCAAGGTCCGTTCCTTTGGATTTGGCGCCGATGATTATGTGACCAAGCCGTTCCACCGGGACGAACTGGTTGCCCGTATTCATGCGGTTGTGCGCCGTTCGAAAGGCCATTCGCAAAGCGTTATCCGGACCGGCAAGCTGGCGGTCAACCTGGATGCCAAGACGGTCGAAGTCGATGGCAATCGAGTGCATCTTACTGGCAAGGAATATGCCATGCTTGAGCTGCTCTCGCTCAGGAAGGGCACGACGCTGACCAAGGAAATGTTCCTCAACCATCTTTACGGCGGCATGGACGAACCGGAACTCAAGATCATCGATGTGTTTATCTGCAAGCTGCGCAAAAAGCTGTCGCTGGCCTGCGGTGGCGAAAATTATATCGAAACCGTCTGGGGCCGGGGCTATGTTCTTCGGGATATGGAAGAAGAAAACGCACCAACCGCTCAAGTCGCTTAAACGACCGGGACTTCACTACCCAAACAGGTCTGTTTGTCAGGCCAGAACATGGCGGGACCGCATGGTCCCGCCTTTTTTATGTGGCTGTGTCCAGATACCAGCGTTCCGAGCCCTGCAGGTCCAGTGCGGTCAGCTTGTCAGAATGATAGGCGCCCGTGTCGATACCGATGCGGGTGCCGGTTTCCACGACATCATCGCTAATCGTATGGCCGTAGACGATGACCTTTTCAAAGGCTTCCTGAGTCGAGAGAAATTCTTCCCGGATCCAGCGAAGGTCTTTCTGGCGCTGCTCGGAAAGCGGCACGCCGGGACGTATTCCGGCATGCACAAATGCATAGTCGCCGATGATGATCTGATCTTCAAAACCGGCGACAAAATCAATATGTTTCTGGGGAAATAGCTCCGGTATCCGTTGCGCCAATTGCGCCATATCCAGTTCGATATATTCCTTCATGCTGATCTCATAGCTCAAGATCGTCTCGCGTCCGCCGATGCGGTTGAAGAAGCGAACGGATTTTTCATCGCCGGTGGTTGCCGCCAGATAGCATTCTTCATGATTGCCCATCAGGAACCGGACAGTGCCCAAATCTGCCTTGAGCTGCATCGCTGTGTCGAGCACCCCGGCGCTGTCCGGACCCCGGTCCACCAGATCACCCAGAAAGATGATTTCGCTCTCTGCCTTGCCCCGGTCGCCATCATCCTTGATGATCTTGTCGAGCAGCTGCCGCAAAAGGTCATTGCGGCCATGGATATCGCCAATCGCATAGACCCGCCGCCCTTCCGGGATCATCGCGCTATCGATCGGCCTGGAAGCTTTTTTTCTGCGTAGAAGACGATTCAGCATGATGCTTGCAATTTTGTCCTGAGAAACCGGGTTTCAAGGGTAGAATATAATTTCATATCTCGGCAGCTCAATAGACATAATGGCCTGTGAGCGGTTGCTGAAATTTGTCAGCTTTCCACGACGAAGCTGAGGCCGGCTTTGTCTTCCAGGCGTTTGACCAGCTTTTTGCCCATCAGCGCGCCCGGTGTCCAGACTCCGCCGCCATGTTTAATGTCGTCCTGCGCGATGCACAGCGCCGCTTCGGCTATCATCTTGGACGTCGATCCATAGCCGGGGTCCTTGTCCCCCTTGACGCATAGGCTGGCGGTTTCGCCATCGGCGGTCTCGCCAAGGAACAACAGGTCATAATAACCGTTTTCGCGCTGTTCCTTGGTCGGACCTTCACCGGGCTTGGGAGCATCGTCGCCGCCGAAAGGATTGGCCTTGGCTACCATCTCGGCAGCCTGCTTGCCGAGATCGCCCGGGCTGGTGACAACCATTTCATCATATTTGAAATCTTCGCCATAGGCAAAATCGAGCAGGAAGTTGGTCCGGTGGACATTTTTCGTGTTGATCGGCGCCATGATGAACGGGGCCACCCAGCTGTCGATCGTCTTGTCATATTTGGGGATCAGCATATTGGGCTGATCAGCGCCCTTGAAGCCGGGGGTGAGGCCGAAGCTGCTGGCCAGAATCTTGACCAGGGAGGGGTTTTTGGCAATCGCCTTCATCGTCTCTTTCAGGCTCGCAGCGGTGCCGCCGGAAAATGTGCCTTCCATGGCGCGAACGCGTCCTTTGATGCGGCTTGCCGGCTTGCCGAAACGCTTTTGCATTTCTTTCTGCAGCATCAGCACGCCGATATCGAACGGGATCGAGTCAAATCCGCAGGAAAAACAGATTTGTGCGCCTGATTCTTCAGCCGCTTTCTGATGTTGATCAATCATTGCGCGCATCCAGCCGGGTTCGCCGCAAAGATCGACATAATGGGTGCCGTGTTTGACACAGGCCGCGACAACTTCATCACCATATAATTGATAGGGACCGACGGTTGTCAGTACCACTTTGGTACGGCTCGCCATCATGTCTATCGAGGCGGCGTCATCGGAATCGGCAACGACCAGCGGTGTATCTTTTGGTGCGCCGATCAGATCGCGGACTTCTTCAAGCTTTTCGAGACTGCGTCCCGCCATCGCCGATTTTGGGGCATCGTCCGACACGCCATATTGCTGCGCCATATATTCGGCGACCAGACGGCCGGTATAGCCGGTTGAACCATAGATGATGACATCAAATTCGGGTGCTTCGGACATTGCGGGGGCTCCTGCAGATCAATTAATCGGTGGGATAACAAGCTCCATCTATGGCCTAGAGTTTGGCCAGAGTCACACCCTTTTGCCGCATATATTTGCCCGAACGGTCAGCATAGCTGGTCTCGCAGGGTTCGTTGCCTTTGAGGAACAGGAACTGGCAAGCGCCCTCATTGGCATAGATTTTGGCGGGCAGGGGACTGGTGTTGGAAAATTCCAGCGTCACATGACCCTCCCATTCCGGTTCCAGCGGCGTGACATTGACGATGATCCCGCAGCGGGCATAAGTCGACTTGCCGAGGCAGATGACCAGCACGTCGCGCGGTATCCGGAAATATTCCACCGTCCGGGCCAGCGCGAAGCTGTTCGGCGGGATGATGCAGCAGTCGGTCTTGCGGTCGACGAAGCTATTCTCGGCGAAATTCTTGGGATCGACAATTGCGTTGTCGACATTGGTGAAAATCTTGAACTCGTCCGACACCCGGGCGTCATAGCCATAGGATGACAGGCCATAGCTGATGCATCCCTCCCGTTTCTGGCCTTCGACAAAAGGTTCGATCATGCCGGAATGTTTCGCTTCATTGCGGATCCAGCGGTCGGATAATATGCTCATATCAGGTTCCTGTTGGTGGTCATGGTCGCACTACGTTCCAGTTTATCGGCCCGTCAACCCCACTGATCCGGCGCATGTCGGAAGCGCGCCACATCACCCAGGGTTTGGTGGCATAGTCGGGCGGGAAAAAATTGGCTTCGAGCCAGAAGGTCCGGTCGATGCCGCTGCTGATATTGTACAATTCCTCGAAATCGCGCGACACGGCGATGATCGCGTGCTTGCCGCTGTGGGACTCGATCTGGTTGAGAAACGTATTGAGTTCGCTGAGCACCAGCGCCCGACTGGGCCGGTCGCCGCAGGCATTGTCGAAAGCCAGGCGGACGGCAGGAGGAAGCATGTTTTCGCCGCGCGGGACGGTGGTGACAAATATCGTCGCCTGATCGGTTGCCAGGCGGCACAGCGAATAATTGTGGAGCGCACCATAGCGGATGCCGGCATCCCGGGCGCCCTCGATATTCGCAGCGAAATTCGCGTCGCGTTTTTCCGCGCCCGAGGTGGCGTGAATATAGGCAAAATCGACCCCTGTTGCGCCGGCAACATGCCATATGATCTGACCATGGCTTTCATCGACCGAAATGCCCTGCACCGGATATTGGTCGCGCGACGGCGCCCAGCCGACGGCAATATTGCGCAATATGAATGCGACGACCAACAACACCACGACAATCGTGGCAAGGCTGATCAATGATGTTCTTGTGTCTCGCTTGGCCACTCTGGTTCCCTGATACGCAGCGGAAGAATCACTCAATTCTTGATATGCAATACGCAGATCAATGTGAAGAGTCGGCGCGCGGTCTTGAAGTCAACGTCGATCTTCCCCTCCAGCCGCTCGACCAGCAGCTCGGCGCCTTGATCGTGCACTCCGCGCCGGGCCATGTCGATGGTTTCAATTTCCGCAGCGCTCGCTTTGCGGATCGCCTGATAATAGCTGTCGCAAATCGCAAAATAGTCGCGGATCGGTCGCCGAAACCGACCCAGAGCGAGGATCAGCGTCTCCAGTGGCTCGCCATTCTCGCGGCCAATGGAGATGACCAGCCGGCCCTCCTGAACGCTCAGCTGGAGTTGATAAGGCCCTGCATAGCCATCATCATGCTGTTTGAGCGGTTTGAAATAATTTTCTTCGATCAGATCGAAGATTGCGATCCGCCGTTCCTGCTCAATATCGGCATTGCGCCACAAAATTGTGGCTTCATCGAGTTCGACGGAAATGATGCGCGGATCGGACATTGCGCCCTGTTGCCGCAGCGCCGGTCTCAGGACAAGGGTTTTTGCAGTGCAGCACGGACGCAGGATCTTTTCCACAGGACTGTCCCCGGGACTTTGCGAAATTTTTCGCAGCGCCCCTTGCCCAGAATCGATTCACAGTGGATGAAGAGCCATGGCCAAATTGATGCGTTTCCAAAATGATGAGAGTGAAGGACAGCGCCTGCCGCGCAATGTTGAGGCAGAGGCGACTTTTCTTGGCGCGCTGCTGATCGACAACCGGGTTGCCGAAGATGTGCAAATCCGGCTGCGGCCCGAACATTTTTACGAACCGCTGCACGGACGAATCTACGAACAGGCGTTGAAACTGCTCGACAAGAATATGGTGGCCACCCCGGTGACCCTGAAGCCCTATTTCGATGCAGACGAAGCAATGAAGGCGCTCGGCGGACCGTCCTATCTCGCCAAATTGACCGGCGATGGCGCTGGCCTGATCGGTGCCCGCGATTTTGCCAATCAGATTTATGATCTGGCGCTGCTGCGCGAACTGGTCAGCGTCGGGCGGACGCTGGTTGAGAGCGCGCTGGATACCAGCGAGACGGTGGATCCGAAGGAACAGATCGAGGAAGCCGAAACCGCGCTCTACCGGGTGTCCGAAGGCGAAGCGCAGGAAGGCGGCGTCCGTTCGTTCCTGCAGGCTTCGACCGAGGCATTGAACAATGTCGAGCGGGCCTTCAACAGCGGCGGCAAAGTGTCCGGCATCACCACCGGCCTGACAGATGTGAACGCCAAAATGGGCGGTTTGCATCGGAGCGATCTGCTCATTCTTGCGGGGCGTCCGGGCATGGGCAAGACCTCGCTTGCCACCAATATCGCCTTCAATGCGGCGCACCGCTATCTCCGTGATATGAATGACGGCATTGCGCCGGAAGATTCCCTCGGGGCGAAAACCGCGTTCTTCAGCCTCGAAATGTCTGCCGATCAGCTGGCCACCAGAATATTGTCCGAGCAAGCCGAGATCAGTTCGGAAAAACTGCGCATGGGCGCGATCAGCCGGGATGACATGCACCGGCTCGCGCTGGCCTCGCGCGAATTGCAGGATCTGCCGCTGTTTATCGACGACACGCCAGCCTTGACCATTGCCGCATTGCGGACGCGCGCACGGCGGTTGCAGCGGCGGCAGGGTATTGGACTGATCGTGGTCGACTATCTCCAGCTGCTGCAAGGCTCGGGCCGGGCCAATGACAATCGGGTCAATGAAATTTCGGAAATCAGCCGGGGCCTGAAGACACTGGCGAAAGAATTGCAGGTGCCGGTGATGGCGCTGTCCCAGCTGAGCCGTGCGGTGGAAAGCCGGGAAGACAAGCGTCCGCAACTGTCCGATCTGCGCGAATCCGGTTCGATCGAGCAGGATGCCGATATTGTGATGTTCATTTTCCGTGAGGAATATTATCACATGGCGATAAAGCCCGATGTACCCGACGCCAATTCCACACCCGACCAGATCAAAAAATATGAAGATTGGGAACGGGATCATGTCCAGGCTGAGGGCAAGGCGACGGTCATTGTCGCAAAAAACCGGCAGGGTTCAACGGGCAATATCCAGCTAAGCTTCATCAGCGAATTTACGAAATTCGGTGATCTGGCTTATAGCGAAGCGCCGGGGGAATATTAGACCGGCTTTGGTTGTCCTGCGCCTTTTTCCGGCATAGGTTGGCGATGACAATGGGGCGGTGACATCATGAACATCGGGCTTCGAATGATTCTCTTTTCAGCTGTGTTGCTAGTGGTTTTCCTCGGTATCGCCATCACCGTCGATAATTGGCAATTTCGCACAAGCAGCGAGATCGCGACCGGTGAAATATTGTCGATGCGCGAAGCTATTGGCAGTCGCGAGCATCAGGATGATTTCATCGAAACCGAGATTTCCCATTATCCGACGGTTCGCTTCAAAAACCTCCAGGGGAATATATATGAGGTGGAAGTCGCGCAACCCATCCACGATCCGATCCCGGACATTGGTGATCGGATTTCGATCCGCTATGAGGTCGCAAATCCGGAATATGTTCGCGACGAAGATGGTCTTTTTTATGACTGGTTGATCGGTGGTGCGGTGACGGCGGCAGGACTGTTTTTCTTCCTCATCTCGTTTATATTTACGCGACGAAAAATCCCTGAAATTTGACTAGAATCAAGGCCTAGCCATGTCTGGTTCAAAGAGCAGGCTATGCTAGAAAATCGGATCATTCACACCCTTGTCATCCGCATCCGACACCGGCGTCACATCCTCGTGAATGCCGCATTCGGACTTGTCCCAGCCCCGCCAGCGTCCCGCTCTTGGATCTTCGCCGGGCAGCACTTTGGATGTGCAAGGGGCACAGCCGACCGAGAGATAGCCTTCCGCTTCGAGCGGGTGGCGCGGCAGGTCATGTTTTGCGAAATATGCTTCGAGATCGTCCTTGATCCAGTCGCCCAGCGGATTGATTTTCAGACGGCCTTCGTCAATCTCGAACCGCGGGATGTTGTTGCGGGTCACCGACTGAAACGCCTTGCGTCCCGAAATCCAGCTGTTGAGACCGGCCTTGGCGCGGGCCAATGGCTCCACCTTGCGGATTTCGCAGCAGCCATCGGGATCATAAGACCAGCGCAGGCCATTATCGTCTTTTTCTGCCAGAACAGCCGCATCGGGTACGACAATATTGCTGTTCTTGATGCCAAGCATCCCGACCAAAGTATCGCGATAGCCCAGCGTTTCGGGAAACATTTTGAGCGTGTCGACAAAGGTCACGGGAATGGTCGAATCGACCGCTGCAACGAGATGGAGCAGGACCGCGCTTTCGGTACCGAAGGAGGAAACCACGGCGACTTCACCCAGTTGGCGTTCGTCAAACAGGGTCTTGAGCATGGTCGACGTGTCAACCCCCTCGAACCGCTGGTTCAGTGCATCGGCGTCGGCCTGAGTGTAATCCGGACGGACGTCGATAGTGTCAATCTTGCGTGCGGCTTCAGCCATGACGGAGCCTCCAGATTGGTGTGCGCTGGTCTGAGGTTGCCTGATAGACATGGTCATAGCGGCTCAAGGCCTGTTGCATCAGCTCAGGATTGATCGGTGAATCCGGCGCGAAGGCGTCAAAGCCGCAACGCCGCATATAGGCGAGCTGATCGAGCAGCACATCGCCGCTGGCGCGCAATTCGCCGGTATAGCCGGACTCGCGCAATATTTGCGCCGCCGAATAGCCGCGACCATCGCCAAATACCGGAAAATCGATTTCGATCAGCGACAGATGGTCAAGAAAGGGCAGCAATTGCCGGGCATCTTCGCCCGCTTCAATGCGGACGGCAGTCGCGTTCGACTGGTCCAGGAAGGAGTCGAGCGAAACCGCCGGTTCTTCATGAACGTCATCATCGCGCAAACGGATAGCATCAACCATATATGGCCTCCTTGAACTTTTCCATGCCGACACGGCGGTAGGTATCGATGAACCGCTCGCCGTCCTCGCGTTGTTCGAGATAGAGATCGGTGACGGTTTCGATCGCGTCGATCACGCCATCTTCGGTAAAGCCGGGGCCGGTGATCTTGGCCAGGCTGGCGTCTTCCGCGCCGGAACCGCCAAGCAGCAGCTGGTAATTTTCCGTGCCCTTCCGGTCGACGCCCAATATGCCGATATGACCGGCATGATGATGGCCACAGGCGTTGATGCAGCCCGAGATTTTCAGCTTCAATTCGCCCAGTTCCCGCTGCCGACCAAGATCGGCAAAACGTTCGCTGATTTTCTGGGCGAGGGGAATGGAGCGAGCATTTGCGAGGCTGCAATAATCGAGCCCGGGGCAGGCGATGCTGTCGGTGATCAGATCGAGATTGGCTGGAGCCAGGCCCGCTTCATCCAGCGTCTGCCAGAGAGCGTAAAGGTCGCCCTTCTTCACGTAGGGCAGGACAATATTCTGACTGTGGGTGACGCGCAGTTCGTCAAAACTATATTGCTCGGCCAGATCCGCCATCAGGTCGATCTGCGCCGACGATGCGTCGCCAGGGATACCACCGCGCGGTTTCAGGCTGATCGTCGCAATCGCATAGCCGGGCTGTTTGTGCCTGGTGGTATTCTGATCCACCCAGAGCGCAAAATCGGGATCGGACAGATCGAGATCATCGCTCGCCTGCTGGTCATAAGGCGGGTCTTGAAAATATTGAGTGATCCGCGCCAGCTCTTCGACCGGGGGATTGAGGCCCAGATCTTTCATATGGGCGAATTCTTCCTCGACCTGGCGGCTATATTCCTCCTTGCCGAGTTCGTGCACAAGGATCTTGATCCGCGCCTTATATTTATTATCCCTCCGCCCGTAGCGGTTGTAGACGCGCAGGCAGGCCTCGGCATAGCTGATCAGCTCGTCCGCAGGGACAAAGGAGCGGATTTCCGGCGCGATCATCGGCGTCCGGCCCATGCCGCCACCGACGAAGAATTTCGCACCCAGCTCGCCCGCTTCATTGTTAACCAGCTGTATGCCGATATCATGCAGCCGCATCGCTGCCCGGTCGGTGTCGCTGGCGATCACGGCAAATTTGAATTTCCTGGGGAGATAGGAAAATTCCGGGTGAAAGCTCGACCATTGCCGCAACAATTCTGCCCAGGGACGCGGATCGGCGATTTCGTCCGCCGTCGCACCGGCAAATTGATCGGAAGAGATATTGCGGATGCAATTGCCGCTCGTCTGGATGGCATGCATTTCAACCGACGCCAGATCAGCAAGTATATCGGGGGCGTCTTCCAGCTTGATCCAGTTATACTGGATATTCTGGCGGGTGGTGAAATGGCCGTAATCGCGGTCATATTTGCGGGCGATATGGCCGAGCATCCGCATCTGTTTCCCGCTCAGCGTGCCATAGGGAACGGCGACGCGCAGCATATAGGCATGGAGCTGCAGATACAGGCCGTTCATCAGCCGAAGCGGCTTGAACTGGTCTTCGGTCAGATCGCCGGCGATGCGGCGTTTCACCTGATCGCGAAATTCCTCGACTCGCGTGTCGACCATTTTCTGGTCATATTGGTCATATTGATACATGTCAGATCACCCATTCGCCGGCATCGGGATCGGCCGGTTTCAATGTAAGGTCGGGACGAACGGTCGGTCCGAGTGCGCGCACGCGGTCCTTGATGTGACCCGGTCGCGGGCCATCATCGGTCTGTTCGGCGGAGATTATATAAGGTGCGTTGACCCGGCGGGCCGCTTCTTCCCGGTGCAGCACTGCTTCGCCCTGATCGCCGACATCAGCAGCATCTTTGACAAAACGCGACCAGTCGAGGCCGGTCCACCAGATAACGTCGCCGGTCTTGAGATCATTTCCGGTCAATATGTTCATGCAACCACTCCCGCCATTTGCGCAAATTCACGAAACTTGTCTTCGGCATCGCCATATCGGGCGACTTCGCCGACCACGAGCAACGCGGGGCTCTGGATATTTTCACGGCGTACCATGTCGCCGAGGTCGGTCAGCAGCGTGCGAAGCGCGCGAAAGTCACTGCGGGTGCCGTTTTCCAGCACTGCAACCGGCAGCTCGGGTGCCACCCCGTCGGCGATCAGTTTTTCAACAATCGCTTCGGCATTGGCAACGCCCATATAGATCACCAGAGTGCGGCCTTTTCCCGCCAGACCGGACCAGTTTTGGTCCGACAGGCCCTTGCATTGGCCAGCGACAAAGGAAACCGCGCTCGAGGCATCGCGGTGGGTGAGCGGCATTCTCGCCTGAGCGGCGCAGCCGAGCGCAGCGCTGATGCCGGGAACGACTTCAACGGCAACGCCAGCGGCGATACAATCATCCACCTCTTCGCCGCCACGCCCGAAAATGAAGGGGTCGCCGCCCTTGAGACGCACGACCACATGGCCTTTCGCCGCTTCGCTGATCAGGATATGGTTGATCTGATCCTGCGGAACGCTGTGCAGCGAGCGTTTCTTCGCCACCGATATATATCGTGCGCTTGGCGATCCCAGATCCAGAATGTCGCGGCTGACCAGGCCGTCGTGAATGATCACATCGGCGCGTGCCAGCAGCTTTGCCGCTTTCAGGGTCAGCAAGTCGGGATCTCCCGGACCGGCGCCGACCAGATAGACTTTACCCGCGGATCGCGCCCTGTTTGATGTATTTTCCATACACGGGATATGCGCGCATCGACCTGGATGTTCAAAACAGAAGTTTTTGGGGGTGCCTAAGCTCAGCTATTTGGCGGGAGCGGTTTCCGCAGGGTTGGCAGCGTTCTCATCCTTGAGTCCGACGCCGATCGAGGCCCGGGCTTGATCCGCTTCCATTGAAACAACCGGATAGGCACAATAATCGGCGGCATAATAGGCGCTGGGTCGATGATTGCCGGATAGTCCGATGCCGCCAAAGGGGGCCTCAGAGGAGGCGCCAACGGTCATTTTATTCCAGTTCACGATACCGGCGCGGCTATTCGACCAATATTGGTCATATTGTTGGGGCGTACCGCCGATCAGGGCCGAGGACAGGCCATAGCGGGTGTTATTCGCCTCTGCGATCGCTTCTTCAAAGTCGGCTACACGAATAACCTGCAGGATCGGCCCGAACAATTCGATATCCGGACGTTCATCGAGATCGGTGACATCAATGATGCCAGGGGTGAGGAAAGGACGCCCCTCTATCGGTCTCGCCATATGTTTGATCGGCTTGCCGCCATGGCTCATCAGGGCAAGGAAGCTTTCGGTCAGGCCATCGGCGGTTTCATTGTCGATGACCGGACCCATGAACGGTGCCGGCGTGGCAAAGGGTTCATCGATGATCAGGCGATCCGTAATATGTTTCACCTCCTTGATGATACGATCATAGAGCGCATCTTTTACAATCAACCGGCTTGCGGCCGAGCAACGCTGCCCCGCACTCAAAAAGGCGGACTGCACGATCAGGACGGCGGCGCTGTGAATATCGTCGGTATCCCAGGCAATGATCGGATTATTGCCGCCCATTTCCAATGCCAATATCTTGTCTGGCCGGGTTGCAAATTGGCGATTGAGGGCAATGCCGGTTCGCGCCGAGCCGGTGAATAGGACCCCGTCCAGCCCTTCGTTGGACGTCAGCTGCTTGCCGGTTGCGGGACCACCGTACAATATATTGACGACACCTGGGGGCAGTCCGGCCTTTGCAAAGGCGTCGACCAGATATTGACCGACGGCCGGCGTCTTCTCCGACGGTTTGAAAATAATGGCGTTGCCGGCAATCAGAGCCGGGACGATATGCCCATTTGGCAGATGAGCGGGAAAATTATAGGGGCCGAGCACGGCGAGCACGCCATGCGGCTTGTGCCGCAAGGCCGCTCGCATATTGGGCGGGCTCGGCAATTGGCGCTGCGGTGTGCGGTCGGCAAAGGCTCTGACCGAAATATCGACTTTGTTGATGACCGATTCAACTTCCGTCCGGGATTCCCAGAGCGGTTTGCCGGTTTCGCGGGAGATCAGCTCAGCCAGTTCATCGGCCCCGTCGCGGATGCGGTTGGCATAGCGGCGGACAGCCTCAATGCGTTTGACCAAGGCGGTAGCAGCCCAGCCCGGCCATGCTTCGCGCGCGCTGGCAACCGCAGCGTCGGCGTCTCCGCTGGTGCCGGTCCACAGGGTCGCCCCGGTTGCTGGTTCGATGGATATCAGGTCGCTCAAAATGGCCTCTGTTTTCTGCGCGTTTCTATTTCAATGAACGTATATGGCACATCTCTCAGGATAGACCATAGTGGATAACGACCGAGAAGCCTCACTATACGTTCTACCCTTATGCCCGCTGGCTTGCAGAAAATTGCTAGCCGTTGCGCAAAGCGGCGCCCATATCACGGATATCATTGATTTTTTCTGTGAGCGGCGTCCAGTCGTCATCCTCTGCGATGGAAGCCCAGATCGATTCAACCTCCTCGATATGCATCGAACAGGGTTCTGGTTTCTGCCAGTAATTGCTGACCGGCTCGCGCGTCCGCGTCCGATCGGCGATCAAAGTGCGGAATTCGGCAAATTCGGCCGAATCCTGCTCCGGGCTCGCGAGATTTTCGGTTTTGCCCCAGTCGAAGAAAAACTGGTCAATCTGGATGGTCTTTTCCGCCAGCCCCTTTTCCGCAGCGACAACCAGATCGCGATCCTTTTCAAAACCCTCGGACTCGATGCCGAGCCGCCAGCAGAAATGTTCGGTGAAGGCAGTGCCATAGGCCTTCGGGAAGGCTTCCAGCGTTGCAACCAACGGTTCGCTATCGGCGATCAGGCGCAGGGCGCTGGCAAATTGAGCCAGATTCCAGTGCAGCGCTTCCGGTTGCCTGCCAAAGCAATATAGCCCTTCATGGTCGAAATAGGCCGCGGTAAAGCCGGGTTCCCAAAAAGGCGTGAAACGCCAGGGCCCATAGTCGAAACTTTCGCCGGTAATGTTGATATTGTCCGTGTTGAGCACGCCATGGACGAAACCAGCGGTCATATAGGCACCCGCCAGCTTTGCCACTTCCTGCGCAACCTTGGCGAATAATTCTGTTGCGGGGCCATTGGTCTGCGCGCCGCCATAATAATTTTCGAGGCAATATTTGGCGAGGCGGTGCATCAGCTCTTCATTTTTCTCATAGGCGAGACGCTGAAAAGCCCCGATCCGGATATGGCTGTGACTTAACCGGGTCATCACGGCCGACCTTGTCGGGGAGGGTTCGTCACCGCGCGACAATTTCTCGCCGGTTTCTATCACCGAAAATGTTTTTGAAGTGTTGACGCCGAGCGCTTCGAGCATTTCCGTCGCCAGAATTTCGCGGACCGCGCCCTTCAGGGTAAGCCGACCATCGCCGGTCCGGCTCCACGGCGTCGTCCCCGACCCCTTGGTGCCAAGGTCCATGAGCCTGTTTTCATGGTCGCGCAGCTGCGCGAACAGAAAGCCCCGGCCATCGCCGATTTCGGGATTATAGTTGCGGAACTGATGGCCGTGATAGCGCAGCGCCAACGGCGGGTTCAAATTGTCGGCCAGTGGCTGGAATTTGCCGAAATGATCTATCCATTCCTGCTCATCCAGATTGTCCAGTCCGACGGTCTGGTCCCAGCGGTCATTTCTGAAACGGAGGATATGGTCGGGAAAATCGGCGGCCGCGACCGGGTCGCCAATCTTTTCTCCCAATTGGGTGATTTGGACATCGGCTTGATAGTCGGTCTTGCCGGGCTCGGATTGCGGTTTATATGGCATTTTCAGACAGTGGCGGCTAATCGGTTGCGCAGCAAGAGGCAAGAGGGGCCAATCACAATATGAGCGAAGAAAAATCTTATCGGGACATTTACTGGGAATCCGATGACGGGCTGAAATTGCACGCGCGTGATTATCCATCGGACAGCGGTAAAACGCCGGTAATCTGCATCCCGGGATTGACCCGCAATGCTCGCGATTTCGATCATCTCGGCGCTGGTTTTCACGGCGGTCGGCGGATCATCATGCTGGACTTGCGAGGCCGCGGCACCAGCGAATATGCCAAAGACAGCAGTACCTATAATCCCAAACAATATGTCTCTGACATCATCATGTTGATGGATGAACTGGAAATACCTAAAGCGGTTTTTTTCGGAACATCCCTGGGCGGCGTTGTCACGATGATCATGGCCAAAATACACCCCGAGCGGGTTGCCGGCGCGCTATTGAACGACATCGGCCCGGAACTGGATCAAAAAGGCCTCGACCGGATTGCCGACCATGTCGGGCAGGGGCGGAGTTTTGACACCTGGGCTCACGCCGGGCGTGATATGGCCGAGAATAGCAGCGATATTTTTCCGGATTTCACGTTGAAGGACTGGATTGCCTTCGCCAAGAAAGTTTACCGGATGAACAGCTCTGGCCGGATCAAGCTGGATTATGACATGAAGATCGCCGAGCCTTTTGACAGCAAGGGCGGGGGCAGCGGCGCTTTGTGGAATGCACTGGAGAATATGAAAGAGATTCCAACGCTCATATTGCGCGGCGAGCTGTCTGACCTGTTCAGCGAACAGGTTGCCAAGAAGATGCTCGAAAAACTGGACAAGGCCGATCTGGTCATGGTCCCGCGCGTTGGCCACGCCCCGACGCTGGAGGAACCGGCCTCGCTTGACGCGATCAACCAATTGCTCCACCGCATTGACTGAATATTTTCTCTATAGCCGAACATGAAAACCGCATGAAGCCAGCAAAGATTCTGCATCTCCACAGCACGTTCAATCTGGGCGGCAAGGAAGCACGCGCCGTCCGGCTGATGAACCACTTCGGTTCCGCGGCCGAACATGTCATCTTGTCGGCACAGCCCGACAGTCTGTCGGCTCGCGATGCGATTGATCCCAAGATCGCGGTGGCATTTCCCAAAGACGCGCCGTCGCTCGCCGGGAAGCCATCGCTGAAGCGCTATCGCGACTTCGTCACCTATTTCCGGCAGTTTGATCTGATCCTGTCTTATAATTGGGGGTCGATGGATGGTGTGATGGCGCGGACTTTATTCTCGCGGATCGAAGGTCTGCCGCCGCTGATTCATCATGAGGACGGGTTTAACGAGGACGAGCAGAAGAAGCTCAACTGGAAAAGAAACTGGTTCCGCAAATTTGCCCTTGGCGCTGCCCAGGCGCTGGTGGTGCCGTCCGAGCAACTGGCAAGAATCGCCAGCGATGTCTGGAAGCAGCCCGAGCAGAAAATCCACCGCATTCCCAACGGCATTGACGTGAAGCGGTTTGAGAAAAAACCGCAACGCGGCGCTTTGCCCGGCTTTACCCGGCGCGAAGGCGAGGTCGTTGTCGGCACCGTGGCCGGGCTGCGCGCGATCAAGAATCTCCCGCGACTGGTGCGGGCCTGCGCTGCGGCGGGCGACAATGTCCGCTTGGTGATCGTTGGCGAAGGACCGGAAAAAGAAAAGATATTGGCCGAAACGCAGCGGGTGGGACTTGGTGATCGATTGCTGATGCCCGGATTTCTCGCCGATCCGGCTCGCTATATTGGCTTGTTCGACATTTTTGCCCTGTCATCCGATAGCGAACAATTTCCGATTTCGCTGATCGAAGCAATGGCCGCCGGTCTGCCGGTTGCGGCGACCGACGTCGGCGATATAAAGACGATGGTGTCGCAGGCCAATCAGGGTTTTATCAAACCGCTTGGCGACGAAAGCAGGTTTTGCGAATCGCTGACGACCCTGGTCCAGCACCAGCAATTGCGAGAAGATCTGGGCATGCAGAACCGGCTCAAGGCGCAGGCGGAATATAATGAAAGCAAGATGCTGGGGCGCTATGGCCTGCTTTATGGCCACGCGCTGGGCCGCGCCGATTTTGGTTCCTCTAAATAACGAATTTCATAACAGAGTTTTTGCGAGCATTTTTTTACGCCGCCGTCTATATCGGCATTTGGGGAAAATAGGAGATTTCATTGTTCAAGGGCTTAAAACCCATCCAGTATAATGGTCAGGAAGTATGGCCATTAATCGAGGGTGGAAAAGGCGTCGCAGCCACCAATCACGCCAGTTCGGGAGCTTGGGCTGCTGCTGGTGGCATAGGTACGGTATCCGCAGTCAATGCGGACAGCTATGACGAGCATGGCAATGTCATCCTGCAAATCTATCATGGCCGGAAACGTGAAGAGCGGCATCAGGAACTGATCCAATATGCGATCGATGGTGCGGTTGCGCAGGTTACCCAAGCCTACGAAATTTCCAACGGCAAGGGCGCGATCAACATCAATGTCCTGTGGGAAATGGGTGGCGCGCAACAGGTATTGGAAGGCGTGCTCGGAAAGACCAAGGGCATGATTGCCGGCGTTACCTGTGGTGCCGGCATGCCCTACAAGCTGTCTGAAATTGCGCAGCAATATGGCGTAAATTATCTGCCGATCATCAGCTCCGCCCGCGCCTTCCGGGCGCTGTGGAAGCGGGCCTATCACAAGGTTCCGGACCTGATGGCAGCGGTGGTCTATGAAGATCCTTGGCTGGCGGGTGGTCATAACGGCCTGTCCAATGCGGAAGATCCGAGGAAACCCGAAGATCCCTATCCACGGGTCAAGGCGCTGCGCGACACGATGCGCGCCGAGGGCATAGCCGACAGCGTGCCGATCATCATGGCCGGCGGTGTCTGGCATTTGCGCGACTGGGAAGACTGGATCGATAGCGAAGAGCTCGGCCAGATTGCGTTCCAGTTTGGTACGCGGCCTTTGCTCACCAAAGAGAGCCCGATCCCGCAAAGCTGGAAAAGCGAACTGACCAAGATCAAGGAGGGCGATATTCTCCTGCACAAATTCTCGCCAACCGGTTTCTACAGTTCCGCGGTTCGCAACGAATTCTTGCGCAGCCTGGAATCGCGATCGGAACGCCAGATTCCCTATTCGACAGAAAAAGCGGGTGAACATACCCACCAGCTGGATGTCGGGATCAAGGGCAAGAATTTCTGGGTTACCCGCAACGACCTGCTTCGTGCCCGCGAGTGGGATGGCCTCGGCTTTACAATGGCGATGAAGACACCGGACAATACTTTGGTGTTCGCTTCGCCGGAAGAGTCGAAAATGATCCGCAAGGATCAGGCCGATTGCATGGGTTGCCTGTCGCATTGCGGTTTTTCGGCGTGGAAAGATCATGACAATCACAGCACCGGACGGCTGGCCGATCCACGCAGTTTCTGCATCCAGAAAAGCCTGCAGGAAATCGTCCATGGCGCACCGGTCGAGGAACATCTGATGTTTGCCGGCCATGGCGCGTTTAATTTTGGTACCGATCCCTTCTATTCTAACGGTTTCGTACCGACGGTAAAGCAGCTGGTGGATCGCATAATGACCGGCGACTGAGTTGGAAATCCGGCTCGATGATCTCAGCGGCCAGCAGGTTCAGGACTTGCTGGCCGCGCATCTCGCCGGAATGCAAGAAAACTCGCCGCCGGACAGCGTCTATGCGCTCGACTTGAGCGGATTGCTGCATGCCGATGTATCGGTGTGGACGGCTTGGGATGCAGCAGAATTGATGGGCATTGGCGCGCTCAAGCAATTGTCTCCGTCAGCGGGCGAGATCAAATCGATGCGAACCGACTCCCGTTATCTGCGCAAGGGCGTGGGGGTGGCCATTCTCGATCACATAATCAGTGAGGCGCGGCAGCGCGGCTATCGGCAGCTGAGTCTGGAAACGGGCTCCGGCGCAGAATTTGAACCCGCGCTGCGCCTGTATCGCATACGGGGATTCAGCAACGGCGAACCGTTCGGTGACTATGTGTCGAGCGACTTCAACCAGTTTCTGCATCTGCAGCTATGACGAACAACTTGGTCGCCGACCCAAGAACCTTCTCCCTCAAGGGAGAAGGTTGCGCAGACTTGGCAGCTTGCTGCCTAGTCGAAGCTGGATGAGGGTTTACTTATTCCGCGATAGCAGGGCACCCTCATCCAACTGCGCCTAATTCGCTGCGCTCATAAGGCTTAATATCCTTCTCCCTTAAGGGAGAAGGCGTTTTAACGCCTAATCCAGATCCCACGCCCGCTCGCCATGGTTGGAAATATCCAGGCCATCGCGTTCGTCGTCCTCGCTGACCCGCATCGGCAGGATGAAGCTGATGCCGAAGCCGAGGATCGCTGTGGCGACCGCAGACCAGATGGCGACCGCACCGACGCCGATAAGCTGGGCAACAAACTGGCTGCCAAAAGCCATGCCTTCTGCATAGCCGGTACCGCCAAAGCCGCTGCCGATGAACAGCGCGAGCAGCAGGCTGCCGAGCATGCCGCCGACGCCGTGCACGGCGAAAACATCGAGGCTATCGTCGATCTTGAAGCCATTTTTGACCAGACCGACCGCCATGAAGCAGACGATCGCAGCGGCTGCGCCGATCAGGATGGATGCACCGGGACCGACAAAGCCAGCCGCCGGGGTGATCGTGGCGAGTCCGGCAATCGCACCGGTGGCAACGCCCACGGCGGTCGGTTTGCCAACCTTGAATTTCTCGATCAATATCCAGACCAGCGCCGCCATCGACGCTGCAATATGGGTGTTGAGAATCGCCGAGGATGCATCGTCGGTTGCGGCCAGCGCCGAGCCGCCGTTGAACCCGAACCAGCCGACCCAGAGCATGGCAGCGCCAGCAACGGTCAGGGCAGGGCTGTGCGGCAGCATCAGGGTTTTGGGCCAGCCCATGCGCTTGCCGAGCATGATGGCCACGACCAGAGCGGATACACCCGCCGTCGTGTGCACGACAATGCCGCCAGCAAAGTCGAGCACGCCGAGATTGCTGAGCCAGCCGCCGCCCCAGACCCAATGGGCCACCGGCGCATAGACGACCAGCAGCCAGAGCGCACAAAAAGCAACCACCCAGCCAAAGCGCGCGCGTTCGACCCAGGCGCCGATCATCAGCGCCGGGGTAATTACGGCAAAGGTCATCTGGAACATGGCAAAAGCAGATTCGGGAACCGCAGTGCCTTGCCGAACATTACCCAGATTGCCCAGCATCCAGTTGAGGCCATTGCCGAGAAATCCGTTGGTTACGCCGCCGAAAGCCAGCGTGTAACCGACGACAATCCAGAGAACCGAGCAAATGCCAACCACCGCCATGCACTGGATCAGTACCGACAGGAAGTTTTTGGAGCGCACCAGCCCGCCATAGAACAGGGCCAGGCCGGGCAGGGTCATCAACAGCACCAGAGCACTGGAGGTCAATATCCAGGCCGTGTCGCCGCTATTGGCGACATCGGTTGCGGGGTCAAAGGCCTGTTGCGCGTGGAGCGGAGAAACCGCCCAACTGGCCGCCAACAGCAAGCCGATGGATTTGATTGGATATTTCATGATGTTCCCCGCAGCTATAATTTTATTATGCCTGCTCGCTTTTGCGAATCAGATTGCGACGAATTTCTAGTCGAGACGACGAGGGGACTCAACGGAAAGCTTAAACCCAGCCGTCGAGCACCTGATCCGGCGGGCGATGGCCATCGGCCCATACGCGGATGTTGGTGATCACCCGTTCGCCCGAAGCTTCGCGTCCTTCAAAGGTCGCGCTGCCCATATGCGGCAGCAGCACGGTGTTCTTGAGGGTGAGAAAACGCGGATCGATATCGGGTTCATTCTGGTAAACATCGAGTCCGGCACCGCCAATCTTCTCGTTTTGCAACGCTTCGATCAAGGCATTTTCGTCGACCAGATCACCGCGTGCGGTGTTGATCAGATAGGCGGAAGGTTTCATGCTGCCAATTCGCTCGGCATTGATCATTTCATGGGTTTCCGCCGTATGCGGACAATGCAGCGAGATGATGTCGCACTCGCGGATCAGTTCGTCGAGATCGGCGACAAAACTGGCCCGCAGTGATTCTTCGACAGCCGGCGGCAATTGGCGGCGGTTGTGATAGACAATCGACAATCCAAAGCCGGAGGCACGACGGGCAACCGCCTGACCAATGCGGCCCATGCCGATGATGCCAAGTTTTTTTCCGCCGATACAGTGACCGAGCATGCCGGATGGCTTCCAGCCTTCCCATTGTCCGTTTCGAATCAGCTTTTCGCCGTCGGAAAGACGGCGCGGTGCCGACAGGATCAAGGCCATGGTCATGTCCGCTGTGTCTTCGGTGAAGACTCCTGGCGTATTGGTGACGAGGATTTTTTTTGCGCGGGCAGCGGCCAGATCAATATGATCGACACCGGCACCAAAACTGGCAATCAGGCGCAGCCGGTCCGGTGCATTTTCAATCATTTCCGCATCAATATGATCGGTCACGGTGGGCACGAGAACATCGCAATCCG